>Ga0123337_10000871_pt1 | contig 44696 bp, 56 predicted proteins | sample frozenSSSSmetaG_FD_89792 | JGI IMG/M metagenome (GOLD analysis project Ga0123337, IMG submission 89792) | Glacier valley bacterial and archeal communities from Borup Fiord, Nunavut, Canada, to study Microbial Dark Matter (Phase II) -... | ecosystem: Environmental > Aquatic > Freshwater > Ice >... | reverse complement strand
CCCCCTCCCCCCCCCCCCCCCAGCCCCTGCCCCCCCCCCCGGTCGCGAAGCGGGACATCTCCCCCCCCATTGCCGGTGCCAATGCCATCGCCCTCCCCCCCCCCCTCCATGTACAAATCCCACATCCCCCCCCATCCACCCCGAACGAAAACCAAACGATCCCTGAAACCCCCCCCTTCTTCGCCGCGAGAGGACCATATACAGCGAAAGCACGCGGGGAAGCAGAGCCAGGCATCTGGGAATCATGGTGCTGCGTGAGGAGAGGAGGCAGTCGACGGTGCGGCGCGCGGGGGCGGTGGGGGGATGCGGAGGAGGGGGATGGAAGGGGAGGGGAAGGATGGGGAAAAGGGAGGGGAAGGGGAGAGGGAGAGGGAGAGGTGGGGGATGGGGATAGGGATGGGGATTGGGGGGACGGCGGAGTGTTGGTGAGTGAGCGATGGAGTGCTGGTGAGTGTGGATGTGTGGTATGGTAGGGGGCAGAGGAGGGAGGGAGGTGAGGGGGAGGGCATGGTAGAACGGGGGAGAGTGAGGGAGTGAGTGATGGACAGGGCGAGCGAGACCTTCGGCGTGGGATGGCGGGTTCTGGGCATTCACGTTCAGCAGCGGACACAGCAGACACAGCAGACATGAGCACGGCGGGGGGATGTATGGAGGGCACAGGGACAACTCGTTGCATGCTCTCTTGGTACAATCGCACGACGATACAGGGAACAAGAAAAGCGCTCTTTCGCCCACCATCTCTCCGCCGTCAGCTACAACACAGCTCCTCCACATCGTCTCCATCAGGTCTTATACAATTGCTTGGCTAGCGTGGCGCTGCCGGATCTTTTATATATAGCCGCATCTACTTGGACTCCTCGGGGTACAGGTCCTCCTTGAGCTCGACGCCGAGCTCCTCGCGGAGTGGTCGCAGCTCCTCGAGGTACTGCTCGTATTGGCCCTTGTTCTCGACCTTTGCCTTGATTCCTGCGTGCTGTCAGCCTTCATCGCTCCCTTCCATGCATCCCCATCCCACCCCACACAAGCCCAGCTCCTCCGGCGCAGACAGCAAGGGACGGCGACGACTCACCCTCGAAGATCCTGACGGCAGTGGGGAAGTCATTGACTCGTCTCGCGGCGTTCAGCGCGGCAATGATCACGCTCGGCGAGGGAACGAGATCGTATGCAAAGGCATTATTCAAGTTACGCTGGACATCGTACGATCAGCCCCTGCGGCGCCAACTCCGCTCCCACCGACTCAATGGCACATACCTGCAGCTCAAAGACATCCTGCACGCCATCAAACTCCTTCTCGAATCTGCAAACCCCGTCATCAGCCATCCACGCCGCTCAATGGCCGTCCGTCCGTCCCTCCGGCCTCCGCCGCGACCTCGGCAAAGTGCCAGAGGCAGGCAGGCAGGCACGCACGCCGGGACTCGCGGGACTGGGGATCTCCCTTACCTGGCAGTGAACTCCTCGAAGCTCTCCTCGTGGCCATGGGCCGCCGCCTCCTCGCGGCCGTGGACGCCCGTCTCGGCGCCCAGGTCGGCGACGGCCTTGCCGGCGACGCGGGTCGTCGAGAAGTGTGCGGCGACGGCTGGGACGACGCGGGCGGCGCGCAGGCCGCTGGTGCTGCGTGTGGCAGCGAAGGCGCGGGGCAGGGCCCGCAGGATCGAGGTGGTGGCCATTGTGTGGTGGGTGGTGCTGCAGAAACGTTGCTCGTGGATGGTTGTGCTGGGAGCTGTCGGATGATGCTGCGGATGATTTTTGGTTCGGGACGGGGTCGTTGGCGGCGCGTGCTGATTGGTGTGTGGGTGGCTTAGTCAGCAGAGGAGAAAATGAGATGCACGTGATGCGGAAATGACAGGTGCCATGTCGTGCCATTTGAGGTACAAGGACTTCTGCTATGTAAGGCGTGCGATTGGCCGCTGAAGAAGACTTGCCATTCTCTAGTGACAATGGCCTTTTCGTTTGTTGATTGGGAGCAGTACAGTGTACGGGCTCAGCTCTTCATTATTTACTTTATTGCTTACTTTATTTACTTTATTATTTAACACGGAGACAGATTGAGAAAGGATTAGTTGCGTGGTATAATGTATTTGACGGGACAACGGAGGAGGAAGAATTAAGTATTTTCTCAACGTCTTCGCTTTATTCCATTGGTGAGGCTCAATTGTGCCTCTTCTCAGTCTTCTGTATATCCGCAATGGCATAATGTGTGTCAAACACATTCTTCACGACTCAAAACGCTTTCCCGAGCTCCTAACCACAAATTTCTCCCTCGCGTCTCTCTAGCATATCATCGCACTCATTCAGAGCAGGCCTCTTCCCTCTACCACAGCTCCTCGCCGTCATCAAGCCCTCCCCATTCAAAACTCCATCTCTCAGAAAACACCCAGTTCTGCCTCGGGAGCATAGACACCTTGACCAAACCCAACCCCAAAGGCCAGGTGCCCTCCCATCTCGTCGGCCAAACCCTCTTCTCGAACTCCTCCTTCGCTCTCTCGAGGATCATGCCTGCCGAAACCACGGGGTCGGTGGACATGCTGCTGGAATAGCAGATGAGCTCGCTGGCCTCGAGCACCAGGCTGTTGACGAGATTGGAGGCCTCGATCTGCGCGCTGCTAAGAGTACTCTGGGGATTTCCCAAGCAATTCTGAAATCCTAGTCCGTGTCAGCATGTGATGTCTGTCAGAAGAGGCAGGACCGACGAGCGATTAGGGGATTCAGCCATATCGGACTCAATGGACTCGTTCCCCAGTCATCGTCATCGCGGTCTTCGTAGATGGAGGATCCTTGGCTGGAAGGTGCTGAAGAGGTGCCCTTACCGTGCGTTCCAAGTGGCGAGTAAGGACCCCAACCGTCTGTGTCATTGATGGGGTATTGATGAAGCGGATGCATGCTTGAAGGACCAGCGAGCTGGTCTGGCCCATGCCCATGCCCGCCACCCCACTCGTTGGTAGGACCCCATCCATCGTCGGAATATTGGAAGGCGGGAGGCTGATCTGAGAGTGGCGGTCCCGGATCGTGCCATCCCGGAGCCCATCCTGAGTGCACTGGTCCCTGAGAGGATGTGTGTTGAGCAGTTGTTGACTGAGTCTGCGGCAATGTTGTTGTGTAGTTGTTGTGGGCTGCCCATTGTTGGAAGTTGACGGACATGGTCGTCTCATTTGGGTCGACCCATACTTCAACTGATGGATGGGGGGAGTGATAGTGGACAGCAGCTTGGTGTTGGGATTGTGCCAGAGGGCCCTGTGCTTGAGCAGCACGAGGTGGAGATTTGGGGACTGATGTTGGCCCATCCTTCCGAATGGACGACATTGTGAATGTCATTGATGGTCTGGTTGAGATGGTGAGTATGAGAGTAAGAATCGGCTCGTGGTTATGATACTAAGGTGGACGTACTCTTTGAATTTGTGTAGAGGTGAGGTTGATAAAGCTTCAGAGCCTGTCACTTTGATGTATAACGAGTGAATATGGAAAACTTGAAAGTTGACAACTTGACTGTGAGGTTGGCAGGCCACTATTTGTTAAGCGTAGACGAGGCATAAAAGAAGGTTTCCTCTTTGAAGCGTATTTGGGAAACAAACAAGAAATCCTGATAGAAGAGAATGTCTTTTATTTCAGGGGAAAGCCATTTAAATAGCATTGGCAGCTATAAGCCTATAAACGGATTTCCTTTTGGAATCAGACGGAGAGAATACCAAAGATGAAAGCAGCAGAGTAGGAATAGTTCTGGAGCGCAAGAATAACTACAGTGAAAGAGAACTTGCAGAGACGTGATTTTATAATTTGAGATGTTGATATTTAACAGTGAAAACTTCCAGTCTTATATCTTTGATAGCTAGACCAATCATACCCAAATCAGACATGGTGAGATATAGTGATATACTGTCTTCATTGTACTCTCAGGCCTTGCATGATCGCATCTGACCCACGATGCAGTTTTCCATATAAAATGTACTAATTCTGATATAGAAGATGCAATTTGTGGCTTAGATTTGATTTCCCATAGAAATATTTTGGTGTTGTTAAAACGAAGCCAATAGTCAGTTACTGTTAGTCTGTTACACGTGATCTGACTGCTTCTTGACCAATTGATAGCATGATAGCATGAGAGCAGCATCATCAATCGCGAACGATAAGACATGACCACGAACACAAGACATGTCTCGACTTTATACTTCTACGTATTCACTACCGCAACAAGCAGCTGACATGGACGCGTCTGCTGCTTCCTAAAAGCAAGGCCTGTCCACCCTTTCCTTTCAACTCCATAAACCGACGCGACTTGACCATCACCGATCATATGCCGTTCCCAACTCGGAAATCGTCATATGCACCCCTGCACTAGTACAATACACTGCACCTTCTATCCATGTCGTCGCCGTCCTTGCCCGACAAAGAAGCTGTATTACCACCACCACGACGCGGGCGCCCAAGGAAATCCATCGCGACAGCCTTGAAGCCTCCCATCACACCGCAGCCAGAACAGCAGCCGCGGCCCGAGAAAGGAGGCAGAGGAAGACCGAGGAGGTCCATCGCGACATCCCCAGAGCCTCCTACCACACCCCAGCAAGAGCAGCAGCCCCAGCCCAAGAAAGGAGGCAGAGGAAGGCCGCGAAAGTACCCGCCGAAAGACGCGGCTCCGATCCCAGCTGAGACACCAGACCCACCTGCTCACGGAGTGAAGAGGAAGAGAGGCAGGCCGAGAAAGCAAGAACAGGAATTCCCGGTCAGGGACATCCTAGACGAGGACGAGACTCGCTTTCTCATTGACTGGGAGGATAACGAGACGACTGGCGAGAAGTACGAGCCTTCGTGGGAGCCAAAGGAAGAAGTTGGACGTGCTGCGATCGAGGCCTGGGAAGAGATCAAAGCACAGAGAAAGGCGGAGGAAAAGGCCTCACGAGCACCGATTCCAGAAGAGGAGCAACGGCTTGGCGTAGAAGCACAACATACTGCGGCAGAGGAGAACACCCAGGAGGAGAATATTACACAGGAAAGTGAGCCGGTTAGGGAGGCCAAGCGCAGGAGAAGAGAAGCCATCGCTGTTGAAGAAGAGGCTCTCCATACTCAAGAATCACAGATTAGTGAACCAGTCAGACCTGCCAAACGCCGGAGGGCTGTGTTGTCTGATCAAGATAGGGATCAGACAGAGCCCACTATACAGACTACTAAAGACGATACGCCAATACTACGAGACCAACACGTCGTTGTTCCAGAAGAAGAGTCTGGTCTAGGGACTGCATCTCAAGACAGTGAGCCAATCGAGCGTGCAGTTAATAACTTGGGCCCTGTGCCACAACCAGAAACCCACTTGGAAGACACTCCATTAGCGACCGCCGATACACAAACAGCCAGTGTTCTTCCGGTTACTTCACAAGACAAGAACTCCTCATTAGCAAACGCTTCTCAGGAGACCGACTTTGTCAGCCGAGCAAGATCCATCACAGTCGCCGACGCAGCGCCAATACCTCCCATCACTGTTGCATCTGGTCCATCCACTTCAGCAGTACCTCAAAAAATTCCTATCCCGCAAACAGTATCGGATTTCCCAGCAGAAATAGAAGATAGCTTTAACACAACCTCTGAAGCCGTACAAACCCAAAGCCAGAAGTTACAGGTTGCGCTAGCAGTCCCGGAGGGCTTTGATCGATACGAATATCTTAGGATTTCACAGTTATCGTCCGAGTTTGCAACACAGCAATCACCAGCTGAGAGGTCGTTTGTACGCTCGCAATCCGCAGGAGAGAAGCTCCAGACGATTCTAGGTGAACGTACTGATCGTGTGATCCCTGATTCTCAAGAGGCCACGAGCATTGAGACACCAGAGTTCAGGAGGTCCACTAGGAGCAAAACCTGGCCAGAAACTCCTGAAAAGGGGGCTTCGATATTACCGGAATCAGCTGATAAAGCGTCGGAGGACCAATCCCAAATACAGCTGATAGCTGACAGCACGGCTGCTGAAGGAGACGCCAATATCGTAGAACCTGAAGCCCATTTTGAAGAATACGTCAATCTCGAACCATTGAACGTCGTTAGAAACCAGGAGGAGGTCTCTGAGCAGAACGGGGTAGAATTGCCAGCCGTTACTGAGAGTCCTACTGAAGCCAGTCGGCTCACGACCAAGCTTGTGCCATCTCCCTTTATTGATCTACAATCAGATAATCTGAATAATTCCGTGGAAGAGCCAATACAACCTAGCGCTAGCCTAGAAGTCAATATCGAGTCCGCGAGTACACCTGAAACCCCCTTGGAACAAGACTCACTGCAAGCAACTCCGGGTTCTCGTCTGTCCTTGGAATATTCGCCTCAAGTAAGCAGCGCTGCTGAAATACTCAACGAGCCATTCCAAACCCAGCTGCCATTCATTCGTGATAATAGCGTTATTAACGACAGAGAACTCAGCTTCTTCAACCGGTACGATTGAGAATATAATTTCCTCTAATTTTTCACAAGAATCTAACATTGCTGTAGCTCTCCTTCAATTATCCACGAGAGTGTCTTCCTCCCGACCGTGTCTCCAGGTTCTCCTGAGAACGAGCTTTCCGGCCCTGTGACAATTAACACTCAGGGATATAGCACCGCCAAATATTCCAAGGGGTCTCTAACTAGTTCTAGCCAGAGCTGGCAAGCAGCTCAGGTTGTACAGGATATACACACCTCGTCACAAGGCTCTCGGGCATCTCATCAATCAGCTAGAAAAAGCCAAAAAACGCCGGAGCATACTTCAAAGAGCTCTGTGAGCAAATCTCCTTTAAGTCAGAGAGATTCAAATTCACAGCAGTCCTCTGTCCACATTGGAAGTGCTAGACAGCTTGGAAATCGCCAGGACTCATCAGACCGGCAAATTTCAACAGATATCATCATGAGTATAGAAAGATCAGATGCTATAGGGGACGAGTCTGAGACCGTTGATAGACCTTCTTTGCCATCAGCAGGCCTCACACAATTTAATACAAGTCATGGTAGTTTGGCTTCCAGAGAGAATAGTTCTACAAGAGATGGACTATCGCTCGCCTCCACCCCTGGTGAGAGTATATCCGAAATGTTTCGAAGAAAGAGACGGGAAACGGAGGCCAGAATATTAGCCGAGTTGTCACCTGTTACTGTTGAAGCGAGTACCGAATCAGTAAAACAGAACGAGTCCACTTCTCTGCCAAACGTAGATGGCCGGTCATTGGCAGTTCGAGAAGCTCCTACTCATCTAGACGAGTTATCTGCCGAGATACCAGAGCTGAGCACAATGGAACCAGAGGCCGAAGATGAGGAGGGGGATGACAATCCGCTCCTCCCAATAAGGGCGTTTGGACCCATGGAACATGTCGTTCTAACTCCTATGATACCGATGGTCCGAGATCTTTACAATAACGAGATAGTGAAATGGCGGCTGGAGATAGAGGCTTTACGGAGTGGAGAGCAGTTGAGCCCGGAAGCTCTGGATAAAATCGATGAGTTGATTGAGAATCTGAAGCTGCTAGGAGACCATCAAGATTTGATCTGTGGAGTGGACAACTCTCAAGAGACTATCATGCCTGATACTATTTGCAAATGGGCTATGACATGTAGCCCAAAATGCCTCTTCCTCGAAAGTTTGTTGGAGAGTATGAGATCTTCTCATGCCCACGTCGCAATATTGGCTCGTCCAGGGATGATGTTAGATATCTTAGGGGCAATACTGGAAGCTAATAATTTCCGTTTTGACCGTCCAGACAAAGCTATTTTCGCGAGCCCCTCTGCCCAGGGAAGTCTCAGGGTTACTTTACTTCCGACGGGCTTCGAAGGTGGCCAATATGTTGTGAGTCCGGCAGATGCTGTAATAGCATTTGACTCCTCGTTCTTCACTGGCGAGCGCTACTCAGGCATGCTTCGGGCCCATACATACGACCCACAGAAATCATCTCCGTTGATTTTGCTGGTTACTGAAGATTCTGCAGAGCATATTGAGTTGTGTTTGCGCAAGTCGCTAGATCCAGTTGAAAGGAAAATGCATCTTATCAACTTCATCTGCCAGAAACGCAAAGAGATTGGGATGAACACAAGCCCAAGGCCAGAAGACGCCGCAGTTGCTGTCGCCAACTATTTGCTTGGCTGTGTTGACAATTGGTGGATATCGCCATCGGATGCTCGTCCTGAATGGACTTTATCACAGAATCTCAACGTATCCAATCTCAGGATACCGGAGTCGTTGTCACAACAGTCCGGCTCAACAACCCAGTCCCAGACGCATCAAGCCGCCATGTCATTACAACCTCCAACCTCTACGAAGAGACCGCTTGCAGATACAGTGGACGAAGACATGTCTAAACGCATGAGGATGATGCCTGTCCCACCTGAAGCTGTTTCGAGTGGCGAGGTGACACGCATCAGCGATTCTATCAGCTCCCAGGCACAACTCCACGCATCAGCCACTGATGCTGCAGAGCAAGCCACTACAGTATCTGCCGCATTGGATGAGACATCTGCCGCATTGGACGAGGCATCTGCCGCATTGGATGAGGCACAATCCGATCAAGTCACCCAGCTCCTAGAAAAGGTAAGTCCCTCCTGATCTCCTCATCCTCGCTCCATCCATCTAACAACCTCCAGGTCGCCGATCTACAAATCCAGCTCTCGACCAAAGCCGACACCGAAGCCCAGCTCCGCGCCTTGGTGGAAAGTCTCGAGCTGCGGCTATCCGAACACGTCGCTCTGGTCAACAAATTCCAGCCGCTCTGGCAAACCTCCATCAGCGCCAAACGCGCCGCTGAACTCGCGCTCTCAACCGCCGAGTCACGCGCCGCCATTCTATCCAAAAAACTCTCAGCACGAGACGCTGAAATCTCCGAACTCAAAAAAAAGAGTTCGGAGCTGCAGGATAAACTAAAGGAGGCGAGCGAGGCGCTGCAAAACTCGACCATTCCCGAAGTCAGGGAGCTGGAACAGCTCAAGGCGAAATTACAGGCCGCGGAGACGGACAAGGAGAAGGCAGAGAAACGCCTCGCTAGCACTGCGCGCGACTTCGACTTCACGCGGGAGCAGTACCAGCGGGCGTCCGGCTCGGCTGCGAGCCTCGCGGACGAGGTCTCCTCTTTGAAGGAATCCAACGCGGTCTTGGCCCGGCAGGCAGACGCGAATAAAGTGCGTATCCACCAGATCCAGGAGGCGAACGAGAGTGAACAGCTCGGGGAGAGTATCGATGAGCTGCAGGCGGAAAACGAGATGCTCAAGGCGGAGCTGTGGAGGAAGCATGAGGAGCTGAAGAATCGAGGCTCGAGGGGGCTGAGGGGCGTGAGTACACCGCGCAGTCCGAGGGTGGGAGGTAGTCCGATGATTGGTGGCGGGTTTGGGAACGGGGCGAGGGGGAGCAGGAGCAGCAGTCAGACGCCGGGAGAGGGGGGCGGGAATGGGGGACTGCCACCGCGGTGGAATGGGATGATGATTGGATAGAGGAGGGCATGGCGGGTTGAGGGGAGGAAGATGGAGCGTGTGGGGGTTGAGACTGCGTTTGGGTGTTTTACCGGGGGGGTTATATGGCGCGGTTTGAGTGTGCTTTAAGACAGATATACTTTAAGGCTTGGCTGGAAGACAGCATTTCGACATAGCGTGGGCTTGCTTGCACCGATAGCAGTACTGGTTGGCAGAATACAGATTCATTCGCATTCTCGACTTTCTAGAATGAATACGACACACTTTGCAGATGCTGTGAACAGAAAACATGAATGCGCGAATGTATCCTCGCATGGATGGATCACTTACATCTATGTAACATGTATGTATATGGGGTTTCGGCTGGGGCGGTGGGTGGTGGTGGTTGAGAAGTCGCAGGCGAATGGGTAGTTCTCTGTTCGTTTCTGACATAGGGTCTAAACAGCATATGTATAATGTGCATACTGTAGAATACAGCAAGCTAAATAGATTGAACTGGCTGATTGAATAAAACTGTTGGAAATATAGATGCCTTCTCTTGATATGGGTAGGCTGGAACCTTTAATGGGGCTAACGGATAGGCAGTATGTGTTGAAGTGAATGGTATAATAACCTTGTATTGTAAAACTATCTAATCTAGAGCAGGCCTCTCATAATATAGAGGGCCTTGAACAAAGGCTCAAAGGCCGGTGTTCAATGCATGAACCCGATGATTCTCCTGGATTCTGAAATATGAGAATCCCCGCGTGCCTGCAGCACCCACTCTTTATTCAACAGCATGCACGCCGCAATTCTATACATCTTCTCTTAAGAGCCTTCCAGACCCATCTGCCAGAACCGAACGGTCTCGCAGATCCAAGATCCCACCAAATTCGTTATGTCCAATGTAGGTGTTCAGGTTCTCATATCTCTGCATTTTCCGTATTGTACATACGCAGACTGGACTGAAGCAAGACGTCAGCAACGATGTGGCCGTGAGTTCAAACACCAAGAGACGACTCTCACATTGCGTCTACGCAGACTCAAATGCGCTTCCCCGCTGTTGCACTACGCCAACGAACTGCCGAAGCAAATCTCCTCTCAGCACGTAGAGCGAAGCGCTTTCTGGGCTGCTACGACGACTCCGCACCAAATGCTCGACTCTCCCCGCCGCCCCCACCACGTGCTGCAACTGCAATGAGTCCTGGCCCGGCGACATCACCTACCACGACACCACCTCACCACCTCCTCTTCGCCGCCCCCGACCTCATCAGCAACCAGCCCACCTACCTCCCGATGCTGCACCTTCTTCAACCGCGCCCTCCCCCTCTTCCTTCCCTCTTCCCTGCCACGACGCGCAGCCAGCCGCCACCCAGACAACGCAACCAAAGCCCCCCTCGCCTCCCCCAGCCTCAACATCGCCGTCTTGGACGCTTCCCCCTCCCTCCCTCCCCCTCCTCGACGCCCCGCACAACGGCCACACGCAGCTCCTCCACATCGACGCCCTGGAACGACCGCCACCACCCGAAGCCCCAGGCGCGCGACGGGGACCCCGCGCACGACTCTGGCCTCGGCGTCTCGTCGGTCCCGGCGCGCGACCGCGTCGGCGATGGTATGGATGATACTCCGTATCCGTGTGGCGAGCGTGAGTTTTGCGGTTTCTGGAATTCGGTTGGAGGGTTGTGTTGCAGAGGCCGGGCAGGACGGTGTGACGCGTGTAGGCGCGTATTATTCGTCTGTGCAGTTTCTCAGCTGGGGGATTTCTGGGTTGTTTTGGGATGAGGAAAGATAATTAATTAATGGAAAAGACGGATATTTGGTGTTACTTGGGGGTGGTTTGCTTTTATTTTCTGTTTTCTTTTCTGGAAAGAGAGGAGTTGGGTGAATTTGGCGGGGTTTGGTTTTGGAATTGCGGCATGGCGTGTAGAACTGGAGTTCTGGAGGAGTTGAGGAGAGATGGGAACGGGGCGTATTAATGCGTTGATATGAAAAAGTACGATTAAATAGCAATGAGACAGCGTGGGAGTTTCAGCTGCTGAAACTCAGCTTTGTGGTTCTATTGTGTTCACCGAGACGGCATTTTTCGAAAAACATGAGAGATCTCTGAAGAGTGAAAAATCGAATAACACAATTTGCAAAGAAGAACATCTCAAAGTGCAACTCTCAAGTGACAAAGGGAATCTATAATGCGTACTTCATGCGCCATTCCATGCATTGCGCTTCCCCCCAGCCGTTTTTAATAATGCCCTAAAGCTTTTCAGCACCGACAACATCCAGAGCGCCTCCATTTTCCTCCACCCTCAAAGCCTCCAGCGCCTCCCGCGCCTCCTCCGCCTCCCTCCTCGCCTTCTCCTCCGCCTTCCTCTCCTTCTCCACCCTCTCCTCCCTCTCACTACACCTATCCCCAAACAGCGCAAAATGCGGCCTCATCAGGATCGTGTACTTGACGAACTCCTCCATGCAGTCCACGATGCGCATGCGGTTCCCGCTCGGCATCATGCGGCTCGGCCCCTCGACGGGGTCCGCGGGGCTCTCGGCCGTGAACTGCGTGTACGCCATCGGCACCGATGACTGGTTCGGGATCACGAACATGCGCATCCAGCGCCCTAGGATGCGCAGCGAGTTCACCGCGTTGAAGGACTGCGAGCCGCCCGACACCTGCGCGATGGCGAGCGTGCGGCCCTGTGTGGGACGCACGGAGCCCACCGAGAGAGGGATCCAGTCGATCTGGGTCTTGAAGACGGCGGTCTGCGCATTGCGTTAGCTTGAGGGGTTGGGAGAGCAGGAAGGGAGCCTACGAGGTTGCCGTGCTGCTCGGCGGAGACCCACACGTGACCGTCGCTCCACTTGCTGAGGTCGCGCAGCTCTTGCACCTTGGGATGGAGGTGCTGCACGTCGTCCTTCATTGGCAGACCCACCGGGTCAAAAACCCGCACGTCGCAGCCGAGTCTGAAGAGGATCCGCGATGCTTCGAACGCGAGTAAGCGGGAGTAGGATCTGCGGTATGTCTCAGTATCAAATACGAGGACAACCCGGCAACAACAGGCCGGAAGCAGCAGGGTCTTACCGTTCGCGCAAGCTTCCGTATAGCACCAGGACCTTGAGCCGCTCGCCGGTCTTCTGAAGGTCCTCCTCGGCCATCTTCACCGCAGTGCTGAGCTCCAACTTACTGATCCAGTCGCCGGCCGTGACTTCAGGGCTGAGGAGAAAAGGGCGATACTTCGCTCTTACAGCGGCATCATCTTCTTCTTCGCCCAGGGCGAGCGAGCGGTACGAGTATGCCGGGTCGACTTCGATCCGCTCGACCTGCCGCATGGCGGAGGTGTTGTTGAGGTCTCCATTGATGACCGCAGGCTTGGACATTGAGGCGATAGAGTGATGCGGGACGAAGGAAATAGACCCTGTTCTCTTGATCACGGGGATAGAGCGCAACAATCGACTCAGTGAGGATGTTCGATGCTATGAGGCCTGTCAGCTCCCGGAAGGGTCCAGGGGTTATGAATTGAGAACATACTAATGCTCGCGCTGACAGACAAGACATGTGATTTGAAAGAGCAAATGGAGTCTCTATTCACGCGCAGAAACAGTGATCACTGATAGAAATGAAGCCGAAAGATGGAAATACAGACCTACCTGTCCTCGTCGTGCAGTACTTAACCATAAATTTGGGGAGGCGAAGTGGATTGTTAACGTTGGGAAATGTCACTGCTGGTCGATGATTTGGTCATCAAAGATCAGATAAGATAAATATATTATTCCCGTCTTCTCCGACGCACAATGAGTAAGATGGCGCGATTACAAATATAGAGTCAAGAACATTCTGTAAACATGAAAGGAGCTCATCAAACCGAATATGTCATCGGTGACATCTCAGATTGTTCATTATTGCGATATTGTCACTGACTGCGTTTGCCAAGCTCAGGAGAACTCACAGCCCCAAAATCTTTGACTTGGTCATGTGACATATGATTATGTAATTTATATCACGGCGAAGCTCAGGAGGCAATGATGAAAAGTCAAAACAATAAATCATACTAACCCTTTCTACTACTGCTGTAGCTCTAGAACACTGTCATCTTAATACTATACTCATATTACGCAACAGAAGCAAAGGAACAGCATTAAACCCCAAAGAATGAATCTAAACTTCCTTGTACCCATGATTCCGAATATGATAAACCATATCATATTCGGAATGTCATTATGTTCTCGGCCGATATAGGAGCCTAAGACAAAATCTATATACACATAAAGTAGATAGTCTTAAATGAATACGCAAATTTAATTTACTTGAATCTATTGAATTGATACTATATACGCCGTTTGAGAAACATTGCCCTCACCTCCCACGCACTCCGTCAGCTCCGCATCAATCCCCTGCCAACTCTTCTCTCCTAACCCATACTTCACATCCGCCGGCCTCTCAAACTGCATGCTCTCCTTTTCCTCCTAGTTGACGACTTCCTCATGCTTCTTTGACAAATTCTCTAGTCCCAGCAGCGCCTAAGATCATCTTTATTAGATCGTCCAGCATGTTTAACTGCCATCACTTATCCATCGTGCCTACATCGTTCACATCTTCCCAGCCAGTGGCTGTGCAGCCGCGGTAGCTCATCCAACTTATTTTCTGCCCTTTCTTCCTGTTCATAAGCTCCCCTCGTCGGAGCCTCTGAGGTCTACTGCACCATCTATTTGTTGAATTGAATCATCCAAGTAGAAGTGATTTGATTGTAAAAAACTATCTAATCTGGACTAGGGCTCTCATAATATAATGATCCTCAAACAAAGGCTCAAAGGCCTATGTGCATGTATGGAATCTTCTATGCATGCGCATGAAGATTCTCATGAATTCTCCAAACAGAGAATCCCCGGGTGCCTACAGGCACCAAACCCAAATCCTCTATTCAACACTATTGAACACAATATCAATTGTGGTCACGGAAGAGTGTGAAAGCATATAGAATTAATCTATCTAATGAAACTACCTATTTATGTGTGTACCCTAGTGGTCGGCTATTAGAGTAGGTGAATATCCCGCTCTAGATTCTCACCTTCAACACCATCTCGCCAACTATCACCGCCTCAACCGCAGACTCGGAGAACTTGCACTGTCTAATATGGTTGAGAATGCGGATGAGATGAGCGACGGGAGCCTCTAGTGGCGGCCACTCTCTTAATGGCGTGCTTTAAGGCTACTATTCGACGGCTTGAGGAAAATGGAATTTGATACGCATAGTCGATAGGAAATCACACGTATCCTTTACTCCTATCGAAAACAGCTCTAGCTGATTTAGCTGGCCAGTTGAACGAGTATCTCATCATATATTTTCTTAAACCCCCTAGACGCCTTTGTCAAACTTCTCCCTCCCTGAAACATGTCGTTCGTATTCAAGTTTAATCAGATCTCGGTCCTATTGCTGGACTTTCTGTCGCCGGAGGTAGATATGTGCCAGCTTGATTCCGCGGCCAGGTGCTCCGTTGTGTGATGCCATGTTCAAAGGCAGCATTAGGCACATCATTGGAGGCAGACGGCGCTGGTGCGATTGTAGGATTGCCAGAACCAGGTGCAGTGCTTTGAGCGCTGACTATCGAAGCCTGATGCGCAGAAGAATTTCCTAGAGCCTCATTGCTTGGTACTGGATCCGATGGCGGATTGTCTTGCGTATCATCCACCAGCATTTCGCTGCAAAGACGATCCGGATCGATGTCTGCAATGTCTAGTGATCTTCGATTGCTGATTGATCCGTTGGGTTGAAGAGGTGTGATAGCTGCTTGTTCTGTACTAGTAGATCTCTGATGGCGGTGTGATAATTCGATACGAGAAGATCTCGAAGACTCGACGTTTCCGATCATAAAGCGCTGGACATTGGTAGCAACTTGCCATCTCTTAACATGTCTAAGAGCAACTTACCAAAACTCTCTGAGATTATATCATGTACTATGTAGTATAGGTAACCAAAGTAACATGGCTCTGATCTGACCAAATCCCCATTCAGCCTCCTGATATGCAGAACCTACTGATTTATGAAGTTTCTTTCTCAGAGATTGTAACAAATCAAGATACTTAAAGCAGGTGTAAACAAAATAGAATGTCATAGAAGGGACACCGACAATCATAATGAGCCACGTAGGAGTTGTATACAGAAAACTGTAAAGCGGTAGGAATGGCTCTTGTAGTTCATGACAGAACCTTTGATTGGGCCCTTGAAATATCTCCACACCAAGTACATCGTAAAGAGGAGTCAGATATAGATTGCAATGAGGCTATCCTTCACACCCGACTGTAACCGAACGCGCAACAGAGGCGAACTGATTATTACTCTGGATATGTATGCTTAGAAAAGAACTATAGCTGGTGACAGAAAACCTTCACTCTCGCTAGTCTCGCACTTCCACTAGGCGTGCCCCAAAAGCAAAATTATGGCGCTGCCAGTTGGTAAACACTCAATCGATCTCCATTCCCGCACAACTGGTCGCCATTCCCTCCACAAGTCATACTGCACTGGCTGATATCAACCTGGGCGGCACCTTCAGTGAAAGAATTCCCGCACCAGCACTCAGTGCTCCACTCTGCTCCGAAGAAGTTGTAACCACTGCAGAAAGTGGCGCACATCTCCAGCGTCATGGCAGGGCTCCTCAACAAATTTTCCGTCAATGTACGTTGCGCTTGACTGTCAGTGACGCAGCCGAACCACTCGTAGTTGCCAATGTCATTCGGTTGCTCCGGACCTGCCCAGCCGTCGTTGTGGTAGAGAGACAGACGTCGTGAGCCGCCGCACATCTCCGTTGCGTCGCCAGTGCATGGATAGTCGCACTCTGACAATGGAGCTGGAGCAGATCCCACTGTTAGTTCCTTGTCGCACCAACACTCTCTGCTCCACTCGGTGCCAAAGTACGGGTAGGAGGAGCAGAATGCCGCGCATTTTTCAAGAGTCATGTCATCGGCACTGCTTAGTGCGGCTGGAAGTGCTCGACCATCAGCTGGCTCAGCCCAGCAGGATACAAAGTTGTAGTTACCAACCGGCGGAAGACCAGCCGGGTTTGTTGGTGTTGTAGATGCCGTTGTGCTTGTTGTCGACTGGGTCGAGGTGGAAGTTGAGGATTGGGAGGAAGTGGTTTCAGATGAGGAGGAGGAGGTGGTTTCAGATGAGGAGGAGGAGGTGGTCGAGGACGGGGAGGAGGTAGTCGTGATTGTTGATGAACTTGATGATGCTGATTTAAGCCGGTAAAGAGAGAGGCGGCGCGCGCCCCCACAAATCTCAGTAGGATCGCCAGAGCAAGTATATGAGCAATCCGTAGACGGAGCAGGAGAAGATCCATCCCCCAGAGTTGAACCACACCAGCACTCAATACTCCATTGTGTGCCAATGTACTCAAAACCAGCGCATTCCGCTGCGCACTTTTCATTGGTCATATCATCCTCCCGATAAACCGTTTCAAGTGTGCGGCCGCCATCCGGCTCGGCCCAGCAGGACACGAAGTCGTAGTCGCCAATCGAAGGAGGCGTCGCGGCAGGACTAGTCGAGCTGGTAGCAGTAGCTGAGCTGGTAGCAGTGGGGCTCAGGCCGTCACGGAATATCACCATTGTAACTGGCATGAACTCTGCGTTGAGCACTGAGTAATGTAGGCATGCGTGTCAGCAAGCACAACACGTGCATTCATTTTTTTTTGGGGGCGGGGGGGATGTAAGAGCATAGAAGTATCGAGGGCAACTTACAAGTGTTCCCGGGAGGCGAGTATCGGAACTCATACGTCCCCACCGCGTCCCGTATGCCGATCTGCCCACCGTCCACAGGTGGATCGGTAAGGCGGGACACGAGTTGCAGCTGGATTTGCAGCTCGTCCGTGTCCGGATCGCAGCCATATACCGGCTGAAAGATAGCGGTTGGGTGGTAATTCCGCTCCGTCATGAACATCTTGGTAGTGTCATCGGCGTCGTTATACTAATGAAATCTATTTTCAACATTGCTCTGCTCGTCTCAGCGTCCTGAGGCCAACCATGAGAACCTTACCTCGAGATCGATGACGGCGTGAATGCGATCATATCGGAGAAGGCCGTTTTCAAGATACAACACGTCGGAGGTGGGATTGCCGATCGGGCGCAGCACCAGATGTTCATCGTCGCCATTTGGCCTGAAGTTCATGACGCGGTCATGAACTATGGGAATGGATGGGTTCTGAACAAAGATGCTGAACTTCTCGGTGATGTTGTTGGAGAGTGGCTCGTCGGGGATCACGCACGCCAACGTGCTGGCCACGGCTCCAAACAAAGCCAGGAGAAGGGTAGATGATGGGCGAGGCATCATCTTGGTGGGTTGGTAGTAACGAATGGAGGCTGGAAAATGTCAACACTAAGCTTACAGGTAGAGCCTCAGAGGAATACTCAATGGGGATTGCTGACCGCCGTTACTTATACTGCGTATTATCCTCACTACTCATCAGGCTTTAATCAGTGAGTTCAAGATGATAATGTCAGCCGCAGCTTGGTATGCTGAGCAGCGAATAGCACGGCGCATGCCAATCGTCCAAGACAATAGTCGGCGCCACATAGTATATATTGACGCACCTTCAGCTGACTATTGAAGATGGGTCAGGATGAGAAAGTGTCAGAAAGGGTAGGTTATTTTTGTTTGTCAAAGAATGCTATGTCCCTAAACGAGTCAAAAACGCACTGTGCTGTGCGCACACACACACACATCCAATTGATTCGTTCTGCTCCCTCGTCACAAACCCTAAAGCTGCATGCGCCGAGCCGCTTGATACGGATTTGTCTGACCATTACACTTGGACGTGCTTGATCGAGGCACCCTTCCTTGTCCCACGGCATTTCCTTGCGCATTCCCTTTGGCTCTTTGGGCAGTGCCAAGCCGTGCCTTGACTTGGCTGGGCATCAGGACAGAGCGGGCCGGCCCCTGTTCAGGGTCAAAAGCCGAACTTCGTAGTTGTATGCCCCGCCGAGCCGAGGAGCTCAGATCTCAGGGGACCGACCAGTTACCCCAGACTTACCCCAGACGGTCTCCATTTCCCTTCCCCGGACCCCACTCAGTCTACCATGTGCGACATGGCGGCCGGTGGAGTTACCCCAGTCGTGGATGAAGCTGTCCAAATACAACTACCAACATCAACACTTGAGAAAATCGATATCCTCCAATGTAGCGCATCCACCATCTAAAAGTCCTGCCAGGATCAATAAAGTTGAGAAGCCTCGTTCGAAGCAGACTGCAGACCACCAGTCTCGGTGCACGTCTGAGTTGCAGTATTTATTGGGCCAACGAGTCGTAGCCAGCCAGAATTGTAGCCAGAACTCGTGAGTCATCCTCTCATTGGCTCGATGTCGCTGGATACGTTGCTTTATATCCATCACAAGGCGCTGTTGAGTACACATACCGCATGCTTACCAATATAGCACATCTTCGTCCCCGCATACTCATCGAGACTTTCAGTCCTCATCCATCAAACACCCAAGGATCAAGCTCTGCACGACGAACTCGTCCGAGACCACTTTGACCTTCTTCCTCGCCTGCACCTCCCCATTTGCATCTTCCACAAGTCCCCCACCAGTCCTCTTTCTCTTCCCCTTCTTTGCCCCCATCACACCCTCTCCCGTCCCCAGAATCTCCGCCTCAGCCGCCTTAATCTTCTTATCATCATCCACATACACTAGATCCCACCTCTTCCCATTCCCCTCCACCACCTCCTTCGCCTCCTTCACATTAATAACCCTCCTCACCTCCCCGGCCCCCAACGCCCGCGTCAAGAAGAGATACGCCCGCTTCCTCTCCTCCGCCTTCCCCCTCCCCATACAAAACACCACTCTCTTCCCGCCCAGCAGCCTCTCCCTCATCTCAAACGTGTCCCTCAACTTTGCGGTCGCGGCATCATACGGCACCAGCGACCGACTGCGCACCGCACCGCCCAGATATGCCGACTCGCCCGCCGCAAGCAGGTATGGTGGGAACGGCACGATCCGGTTGCGCGCGACGCACGTGCTGATCCAGCGGCCGGAGAGACAGGGTAGGCCGAGCGCGAGGGCTTGCACGAATTTTGACTTGCGCGTGTAGTGGTCGCCGATGAAGGCGACGAATCCGAGGTCTTGGGCGTTGGGAGCGAGTGCCAGTTCGCCGACGTGGTTTACGTCCGAAGCGGTTTTTGGCGCTGCGGAGACGCGAGAGATGGCTGGTGTGGTCAGTAGAGAGGTGCTGGAGTCGAGGAAGAGCTCGTTGAAGCCGTCGAGGAGGCGACCGCCGTGGTAGGTGATCATGTCTGTGACGGAAGCTTTATCGGCTTTATCTGCCGTCTTATCGCCCTTATATGAAATGGCGAAGGCCATATTTTTGAAGAGGTTGCGGTTGGCTGTCCTTTGGAGTTTCGTGATATGTTTTACGGTGCACTTAGAATGGACGGAACTGATTTCCTCCATCTCGGAGGTTGAAGCTTCTGAGCTTGCTGAGACAGGTCTTAGATTATAGCGTGGTTGAGGGGTGGGGGCAGACTTACAGTCGTAGTTGATGGAAGCTCGTCGGGTGGAACGAGCTGGACGAGGATTTCGGATAGGTGTCTGATCTACAATGATCTGATCACACTTGTCAAGAAGTTCACTGCTCAGCGACCTTTGTGAAGCACTCGAAGTCTTCACGGATGCTGTCCTGCCTTTACTTCCCTTATCTGTTTTAGTAGAAGATTTCTGAGCTGCCCCGGCTTTCTTTATGTCTTTTACAGACTTGGGTGTATTCATTGCAGTAGGCCTGTTCTTTAGAGAATACCTCAGCGTTCTTCTCACCGTTGGTGGAGGCATAAATTCCGTATCTAGCACAGAAGGACTTTGTTCAATGCTCTTATCCCGACTGGAATCTCTGAACACGTCCTCAGATTGAAGATCATGATCATCGTCATTCGCACCAGCAGTAAAGAACTCATCATTTTCATATTCAGATGGAAGCTCGGAGAGAGAGCTTGAAGATCCACGATGTCCCGCCTCTAGTGCAGTAGCATACTCTGAATCCTGCTCTACGGGCCTTGTTTTGATGATAGTACTATCTGGCGATCCAATCCTTCCACTTCTCTCGCTAAGCTGACTTGACAGAAGTGAAATCGATGTCTTCGCCGCGGCAAGACTTGTACTACCGGGCATAGCATTGGATGTATTCGGCACTATTGTAGTTCGTCTTCTCAGGGAGACTTGTCGAAGCTCTTCATCGTGATAATAATCGTTATGATGCTTTATCTCGCAAGTCCTTCCCGCACTGTAAACAGGACATGGAAGGAGACCTATATCGGGCGTGTCGAGTGATACCACTTCTCTGACAACCTGAGGAGTAGCAATGTTTTCAACCGACGGGCGAATTGGTGAGACAGGTCGGCCTACATCATCTGAACCGCTATTCTCGTTAAGTTGGTGCGTTACTTTGGTTGCGGAAGTTGTATCGAAAGCGATCCTTTTGTCGTGCTGTCTTCTTCTCGATGTCCGCACCGAAGGCCGGATTGGAGACGAGAGATTACCTTCCTCACGAGAAGTGCCATACACTGCCTGTAGATCCGAATCCAGCCTCTGCGTAGCTGCATTTGCGAGACTGGCGCCAGGCAAAATAGGCTGATTGCTTGATTTGGCAACAATCTCGACATTTTCAGTCGAAGATCCGGTGGAGAATGCCACCTTCGGGTTTCTAACGATTGGGCCTTCCCTCACAACAGAGATATTCGATTTGTTGACTTTCACGCCTCCATTACCTCTAGGGAGGCGTTCAACAGGAACTCCTTTGGTAGGAGTCAGATTATCATATTCCGGATCATCCTGTGTAAATCCAATATGACTGAAGGAATCTATAGGTGAAGGATCTGGGAAGTCTTCCTCAAAAGGCTTGAAGTCAGGCTTAACAGGGCTAGTTTCTGGAACAAATTGATCATCTGTTGATGGGATAACGATAGGCCGAGTATGAGCGGCTGGTGTCTCAAGGCTGCTATTCTTCACATATCGCCCACTTGACGTTCGAGGGACTTTTGCGCTTGGCGTAATCGAACTTTCACGATGTCCTGAGTCGCTGCCAGAGTTTTCATCCAGTGCCGGTAGCTGAGATGAAGCTTGTGGATCAAGGGCCTCTGAGACAGACGACAATAGAGGTTTGGAACCATTTATCACACTGAAGCTGTCTTTTGCAAGAACAGCATCTTTATCTGACTTTGACGACAGCTTATCAGATGAGAGACTTTGAGGTACAATGACGTCAAGGACTTGGGAATCTGCGATAGTCATATCAAGCTGATTATTCAGTTGCGAATCGCCTTGAGTTTCCTTAGCCTGGGATAGGGAAGACTGTGTATCTCTTGCATCGGTTCCAAAACACTGAGCCTCGTATTCTTCCTCGGTACTTCTACTCCTTCGTCTTTTGCCAGTTGCTGGAACCTCAACTTCTTCTAGTTCCTTTGGAGTCAACCTCATAGATACTCGAGCAAGTTCCTTGGCGACCGTCTCCTTAGTCTTCTTTCTCTTCATCCTCCTAAATTCATCCTCAAGCTCATAGGAATCCTGCTGACTGTGATTATCAGGCCAGATCTCAGCTTGTTTTTGCAGCCGGCGCTCTTGAGACTCTTCGCGAGTGACATACTCGTAAGGATCTGGCTTACCAAGAGCAGATGATGTACGATTGAAGCTGAGAGGACGAGCCTTCGCCAGTGGTGTATCATCTGGATCAGGAAAATTCGTCCGCTGCGAAGCACTTGTTGGCGTTCTACCATTATGGAATTGGGAAGGAGAGGAAAAATCATTGATGGGGTGTGCATGACCAGATGCATGTGCTGAATGGAAGCGACTTGGCACTGATGATGCGAGTGGATTCCGCACTGAATGTGGACCATATCCCCAGATGGAAGGTGAAGGCCTAGAAGAGCCAGACTGGAGGACACCGGGGTCTACAGGAGAAGACTGTGTATTGGCGAACAGCTGAGATGCTCCCAATGGTGCTTTCGACTCTCCAAAAGGATTGACAGGGGGAGCTGGTGTCTCAGGTCCCAGTCGTAACGGATCCATTGTATAACCCTCATCTTGTGCTGGGGATGAGCTGTGAGTCAGTGGACCATATATTGGATCCTCTATTTTGTTTGTTGAGAAAGAAAAGCGAACACCTCCTGTCTCGTTCTCATCATAACTCCTCCCGCCATCAGTAACATTGGTCTTTGGCTGGGATAGAAGTTCATCAGCGTCATCTGAACCGGGTATTGAGGATGAGAGATGATGGTGATGAACTTTGGCATATGCAATGCTATCATTCTCTTGTGTTGGGGAACCTTCTCGCTCATTGGGACCAAGGACTGAAGGCTGCCAGTCGTCCATTTTGTGCTTGGTCGGTCGCTTCCGCTTTCTGCCACTGCCAGAAAGGGCGAGATTTGTTTGTTTGGTATGTATATGTATGTGCTCTTCGCAGGCTTTGGTGCCGTCGTTGGCTGATTTGGAAATGCCACCTGTTGGGGCTATCTGGTCGTCGTGGCGATGGCCAACCTCCCCTGCTGCACTCACCAAAGACACAGGCTCCGCGTTCTTCCCAGGTAACTTTTCAGTAATCAGTGATGTCGCATTCAAGCCATCCTCCTCATTTCCTCCACCTCCATTGTCAACCACTCCTTTCTCCTCCAATTTTTGCGTGAAGTCGAAGGCAAACAGGTCTGATTTCTGACTTTCGTCGTCTCCGTCCTCAAATCCACCAACTGCTGTCTCCTTGCTGTCAAGTCCTTTTCGTAGCGACGACGCTGGATAGTTCTTCTCTCCTTCACTTGGGTTCTGGGCCTCCACAGGCTTCCCAGTATCTGCGCCTCCCCACAGTTCATCCGCTTCAGCAAGATGCTTCAGTTGAAGTTGCTCAAGGACCTGGCTATCGATTCCCTGAGATTCGTTGTCAAGGTCTAGCGGGATGGCTCTCCGCTCCACGAATGGATGTGAGGGTGAGATGTGGCCGCCATCCTCCTCAGAAGGTCCTCTGTGTCTGTGTCTGTCGATCACTGTGCAGTCCATCACGAAGGCGACAGCGTGAATGGCCTGTGCCACCCCTGTTGGTGATGACTTGCATACAAGACGCGGTCGTTATGATGAAAGTTGCTGCGGGGTGCTGTGAGATGCCGCGTCTATCTCATACTTCTTTGATATTGTTTTTCTTTGTCGCCGCCTTATGATGGGGTAAATGTGATGCTGATGAAGATCTGTCTAAGGATGTGGCCCGAAGCACAATGGGATTCAAGGTTCACTTGACGGATTGCCTAAAGGAGCTGCGAATCGCGAAATTGCTTTTGTCTTGTCACGGTGTCAGGTGATGGCAGAAAACTTGGGCGGTGAACACCAACACAGCTTGGATCTCTCCAGATCAGATGGGGTTTGACTTCACACAGACAACGTTGAAGTTCGCGTACATGGCCTAGGACAAAAAAAAGAGCAAAAGCCTATTGACAGAACCACAGGTGGGATATAGGGATATATGAGTGAAAGATGTGCAGATTTACCTTCTATTTCTTGGTTTTTTGTTTTTCTCTAAATTTTTTGACCGTCTCACAATGTCTCTCCACAACTTGCAGGCTTTCAGATGGCAATACCATTCATTTCTCCCTCAATACCTTCTGTAGGTATAGCATCAATTACATATCTGGATGCTTGTACTTAATTTAGCCTCAAGCTAGATGTCAAAGAAGAGTAGTGTGCTCTTCTATGTCTCATTTATGCTTCTCCCTTCTTTCAATTTGATGCACTATGAAGGTTGATTGCTCGTAGCTTATTGCTTATGGCATGGCATACTCTCATATGCACAACCACAGAACCATGGCAAGATCTGTCTCCATCCTCATTTTTGGCCATCTGTTGCTAAACATGTTCTTTCTACTCGGCTCAAACTCAGAGCTGCTACAACCGCAGATGGACCAAAAATCTCGTCAGATATGGGCAAGCCAAGCCATAAGTAATTCAAGTTTTTACAAGAGAGAACTACTGTTGACTCTCTTTTAGGATCCGATATCTTGCAAGACCTAGCAGCTGTGGCGACTGACGGTTATCCCAACACGGGACAAACTACCCTCTAGGAAACACTCCGGCAACATACTCATGCAATAGATGAGAATAGTAGATCCGTGAAGCCAAAGTGCCCTTTGGGCAACAAGGTCGTTGGAGCATGACGTCTTAAAAGTTGAGCAAGTCACGGGACAAACAACAGGAGGAAGGAGATTCCAATGATTTAATATGCGACGAAGTAAGAAAGGCAGATGAGTGGTAGAGAACGCGCCGAAAGATAACGGAAAGCGAAGATAATTCGGCTAAGGTGGGCGAGTTTAACAAAACTTCATCCAAGGGCCTGTGCAAGACTGAGAATGAAAAGACGGCAGAAGAGACATCAGAAAAAGTTGGCGAGGGCAGTGGAACGCGCACTACAGCGATTGAGATTCGAAAGATGTTCTCCGCCCAATGACGGAAGTTCGAATGATCAATGGTGGTAACTCAGAGTTGAGATTGCGGCCTCGATTTCTCACGCTGCTTCGTGTCGTGTGGAGTTACTTCAATGGGATGAAGCTTTCAGCACAACAGCAGAATGATCGCCAGAAAAATCGCCCGTTGCAAGAAGAAATACGATAGCAGCAGCTTCGGACGTATTCTTTCGAGAATAATTCAGCACAATAGTCGAGATATTACGGACTCAGTATTGAAACACAGGAAGAGGAGACTCATAGATTTGGTAGAATCCCTCGTTTATTCTCCTATGTCTTCTATCTCCTGCTCACTGGCTCATATTTATACCTTTCCATCTGCATTTTTCCACCCTCCTGCTTTCTTCAACATATACAAGCCACAACCGTCTGTTTATTCGCGAGATACCTCTTTCTTTCCTGCAATCACATTCTATGTCATTTCTAATTCCTCTCTTAATGATCCTCTTTGCAATTTCTTCTTTCCACATATCTTGTTCCATCGACATTTCGAATGCCATCTCTGAATTCATTCCCCCCTGCCCCTCTTCACAAATCTCCTATTTAAATTTCCATCTATCCGCATTCCTTCTTTTTCTCTGTACAAACAAGGTCTAGCGAAGGATGGAAAACGCTCTGAAGAGTTACGTGCAGAACCAGCGCCTCATCACTGGCTGCCAGCTCCATAATCGTTTCTCCCAAGTCCAAGAACCAGCACCTTCCACTTGCGCAAACAATTCCGACAACGCAGAATTGTCGATAAGAGCAGCATCGCTGACGTGAGGAATTTATATCAGCGAGCCGAAGCGGCAGTGAGAACATACCCCAACAGCAGCAGCAATGACGATCCAATTCTTCTTTTTCCGAAACCATATTGAAGGAGTGGTCCATTAGGGGGCGTGGTTAACCCTCCTTGCCAAAATCAGAGTTGGAATCAGACCATTATTGGCTTCGTCATTGCGTTTATTGTGCTCAAGAAAGACATGAGACATGGTGGTGCAGATGGTTTTTATACTCGCGAAACGCACTGATGTTCTCAGAGATTTCTCTGTAGAGTTGGCAGAAAAGGACAGCATACGTCGATGTTCCCCTTTCGCAAAATGAGACTTCCAATGTTGCCAGAATGGACAGGCTCGTGAACATCATCCCTGCCCTATCTCCATCATCATTCTCTTCATCTCAGCCTCAGTCTCATTTCTCCGCTCTCTCCTGTCTCTTTCCATCAAGGCACAACCATGAACTTCTCTCCTTTCCCGTCCGAGACGAAGAGAGTATAGAAGGGCACTCCTGCCACCTTCTCCTCTTCTTTCATCTATTCAAGGCAAGTCAGCCTCGAGTTTTTGAGTGACCCATGATTCTTCTCTCCAACCTTATCTCCCTCATTTTCATTTTCACTCCCCATATCCCACCTAAATCAAAGATCCCCACGACTTCAGTCACAGTATTCTCGCATCTTGGCCCCCAAGTCATTCACAATCAACGAGAAAGGTCCCGACGACGTCAAAGCAACGCGGCAAATAATCTGGCGAGACATGAGAAATGTCATGGCAACAGAAACGGATGGAGTGACAGCAACATCTTGCAATGCTCCGCGTCGGTATTTGAATGCGTAAGTCCACCCCCCCCACACGAGTTCGTATTCTCGAGGCAGGTGGGACGACGCAAAACATACAGCACTCGTCACAATTACTTTATTCCGTGTCTGCTGATCACCCGGCTGGATATCGTGAATGGTTTTATACTCTGCACATCGGTATGGAGTGAAATGGAATTAGCCAATCCAATCTGATATTCATCATCATCGACTGGCCTAATCTATCTATCTCACCTAGGTAGAAATTGTCACATGACAATTATCCCCTTTTCGAATCCATCCTCATCGCAGCCTAAGGAAGGCAATATCCACCATCCACAATGATGTCAGTCCCGGTAGTGTAACTCGCCGCATCGCTCGCCAGATACAGGTATGCGCCCTTCAACTCGTGCGCCTGGCCCTCGCGCCCCATGGGGATCTTGTTCTTCCAGATATCCTTTATCTCCTTCGGGACGAAATCACTGATCTCCGTAGCCTGTGGGGTCGTTAGCACGATAGACCATTGCGGAGAGAGGGAGGACTTGCGATGTATCCGGGCTGCGGGGCTGTTAGCATGAGTACATCATTACGCGGAGAGGAGAACTTACGCTGACCGAGTTTGCCCGCGCGAAGCCGACCCATTCCACGGCGAGAGACTTGCCTGCTTTTTGTCAGTACGCATATAAATTTCGTGACACATCTCTAGATCGAATACTGAGCAGCCGGGAACTATGGCAATGGAGTTCATAATTTTAGGGTGTGGGGAAAGAGCAAGTGGAGATGTGGGGGGTAAAAGGGCCGATACAGCGAGGGGAAAGGGGCGAGGGGAGATGAGGGGCAACTCATACACAAATGGATAACACCAGCCTTCGCAGCATTATACGCAGCCTGGAGCTGCGGAACATTCACAATATGTCCGCTCATGCTCGCCGTCGCCACAAAACTGCCATAGGTATACCCCTCCAACGGCCGTCCGTCGAGCGTCGTGCCCTCGGCCTTCTGGCGCCGCCAGTGCTTTCCAGCAGCGCGGGCGCAGTAGAAGGTTCCGTCCAGGTCAGTGCTCATCACCTTCGTGTAGTGGACGAGATCGCCATCGATCATGGCGCCTTGCGTCCAGGGGATGCCGCTGTTGGCGACGAAGATGTCGAGGCGGCCGTTGAATTCGGCGACGATGTCATCGATGGCTACTACGACGGCATCTGCGGAGGTGGTGTTTACTTGGTAGGCTTTGCCTGTTGACTGTTAGGTTTACGTCTCTTCTCTTCTCTCCCAATCAACTGTGCAGTTGTCCACAGCTATCACTGGCCGAACTGAACGCAGAACACCGGATAGGGGGCCATTGTGAGAGCACAGCTTGAAAAGAAGGAGACATACACTTGACACCATACACCTCCGCAATACGCCTGGCCTCTTGGTCGGCTTTCTTATTGGTGTTGTACCACATGGCAACATTAGCACCGGCTTCAGCCAACGCCTCAGCGACAGCAAGACCGATTCCAGCCCCGGCACCACTAACGATGGCAGTACGGCCATAGAGGTTGAAGAGAGGGAGCACACGGTCGGTGTACGTCGGGGCTTCGGTGTTGTCGTGGGTGAATTGGCCCAGGGACATCGCACTGTCTGCCATTGTGGAGGATGTGTGTGAGAATTGAGGTTCTGTTGATGTAGTAACGGGCCTTGGTGAGTGTGAATATGGAGAGTGAAGCTTGCTTTGAGTGAGGAGGTATTTATTTGTAAAGAGAGAGAGGGAAGATGGAGCAGAAGGAAGTGGTGACGAGGAAGACTTTAGTCAGGCGAGCTAAGGCAGAGGAGAGGGCTTCTGACACACGCCGCAAAGGGAAAGGAGAATACCTGCCTACAGCCTACATATGTAATTATGTATCAATGACGCTTTCGGAGGGGAGGGGACCAACCAGAGAAGAGGGGATGGCTAATTATAGAGAGGTGCTCCAAATGTCTGCGGGGGGGATGCATGCAGACCTGCTTGAGCAAGCATAGAGGGGTAAAGCAGGATTCTGCCTTTCACTCGTTGCTGGTAGATGTGTGATATGCCGTCCTGATGTCTGGATTGTAGGACTAATATGTGGTGCCAACTCATTAATGACTTAAGAGGGCTGTGTATTTCTCAGGGCTTTATCATTTTGCGTATTCACATTTTTATAGACACCTCATCTCATCTCATCTCACCATCTCCATCTCTCAGATCCAGTTCCCGTGCATCTCGCTCAGCATCTTCTCACTTCTCAATCGTTCCGCCGTCGTGACGAACTCGTCTCATGAGACGGCATGCAGGGCGTCCTTATCATTTCCTTATCGCTTCTTGTGACGTCAAGGGCAATGATCGGCATTGGAAGACGAGTTGTCCCGTCCATCCACTGGTCACACGACATCACGTGGTGGGAGATCCCAATGGCTTTGTCATTCCAACGACCGGTCTTGGCATGGTCTTGGCATGGTCTTGGCGGAGACGACATTCTTCGCGGGGAGATTTCCACAACCATCAACAACCATCAACTAACGCCCTCTTGTGATTAATGGCCGCGTATTGTTGTTGCCAGGTACATATCAGCGTACATTTCAGCTCTCATGTCTTTTCATATGAATGCGGCTCGGAGCAATTTCTCTCTATTAAGTGAAGACGAAAGAGGATTCCAAATCCACAGCAAGCGCCTCACAAATAGGGAGGAGGGAAGCTCTGCCCGCTGCTGATATAAAGCATTTTTCTGTCGACCTGCAAATGGTTTACCAAACCTATGTGGAATGCTATGTTTTCCCGCCTTTTCAATTCAAGCAAGAGCTAGGTACGAACCGGACAACATAATCTTCCTCAAAAATGTGTTCCTGGCAAATGGGAAAACGTGCCTGCCCCTCTCAGGAATGCAACATCAGGTTCGCATTCTTCGTGCCAATCCTCATGAAAGGCAGAATTGCCGCCCATTCCTCTCACAATGTCAATGTTTCCCAAGGTCTTTGTTCTCGTTCTCTTCTTGCTTGCTTCTTGTTCGAGTGTCAATATTCGGCCTCTCCAGTTTGAGAACATCTTCTGTCAATATTTTCATCAGTTATTGGTATTTGTTGGTAAATATTGGTCAGGTGGAAGGACTATCAAGAATAAAGACGAGGCAGAATCGACTCCCTAAGAAAGCGAAGAAAGTCATAACAGAGACCCAGCAAGTTGCACGACACACCAACTTGCATGACTATCCCAGCCTTCAGATGACACTGCGGAACAACATTCGGATCTAACAACAATGGCTAGACAGTCGGCATTAAGGTCATTACGATTATTTTCATCTGATGATCTCCATGTCTTTGGAAATGCGGTCAAACGAGCAGTAGAGCAGACCTCTGCTGCCTCTCTATCCGTTGGCGCCATAGCTGGCATCGCAGTCAGCTGCGGTATTCTCTTCTTCATAGCTCTGTCTTTCCTCGTCATCTGCTACTCTCGAAGGCGTCACCGCAGACGTTGTCTAGCATCCGGACGAAAACTCGATCTCGGAGACGACGATGATGGTCCAGTGGGCACGGAGCATCCTCCTCACGACCTCGGCGGTAGCAGGAGCGTATCATCAAAGCCCTTATCTCACGAATCAGACGCGAAAACGAATGGCTGGTACACGAAGTCACAAGGCCAAGGAGCTGTAAAGACAGAAAGCGGAGGACTTATCCCACCAGCTTACGCGTTTCACATCACTGGGTCACGGGATTCGTGGCCTCTAGTTTCTTGGACAACATCTCCAAAACCTGGAGTCGTTGAAGGACCAAGTATGCCGCCGCCAGCTATGATACGAAATCCAAACGGTCCTCCTTCCCCAGATGGATCGAGACCGTATCCACACGCTCAAGGTTTTCCCATCCTGCTAATACCGCCTCAATTCGGCCCACCCATCCAAGCAAAGCATGCACGTCAGCTTTCCAGGTCTTCCATAAACTTATCCAAGCGCCGATCGGCGACCGACAATCAACTCACTACAATTCTTCGCTCAACATCAGAGCGACTAAGAGACTCCCAAGCTGCTGGCATGGCATCACCGACTCAGACCCAATCTCCAGGAGAACGTGACTCGATTCTCTCACCCATTGGATGCGACCCGCCTACCGAGAAAGCACCATCCCCTCTGAAAGGTCAGGCGACAAGTGAGAGCCGAAGAGATCTTGCACCCTCACCAAGTTTGAGAGACGACAGCCACAGCTCCTCACCTAAGAGCTCAGTTCTCGATTTATTCTCTGGCGCGAGCAGGGCACCCAGCCGCGCAGCATCAACACGTCAAGCTGGAAGAGAAACTCCACAACCAGCCAATCCCTCAGACGACGAAGACGACAACGATAGTCTTTGCGGCACAACTCCTGATCTCGTGATTCCCGCCGCCCTTACCTCACCTAGCAAGCGCGAAAACAGAACCGATTTAGAGCAACGCCACCGCATGTGTATCTCCTCGCAAGAAAACACCGGCAGCAAGATCCACGAAGACAATCGTGCAAGTCTCGTCCCCTTCGGCGCGTGCGATAGCTTTGCCAATGAAACCAAATCCCTGCGCACCAAAAACCGCAAGAACCGCGAAGTTACCGATGATCCATTTGTCATTAAAGGCAGCAATGCGGCACAATTGCAGTCCCGCGCCCCTTCGCCGTTTCTGACGTGTTCAGGCCTGCCGCCTCGCAAGACGACGTTCGGAGCCAGCAACGATCTTCCTCTCCGCAGCGTCGCAGGCAACAACCAATCCAACACCGTCCCAGAGCCGGCTAAACGCCTACCCACCGACATGGGTATCATGCAACTCCAAAACTCCTTCAATTGGATCTCTCACCCCACCGACTACACCAAGCCCTCTCAACCCCAGATCATCGGTGGCGGAATTGCCCAACCCCAAACCAAAGGGCATCAGCGCAGTAAAGTCGTGCGCCTCCAGGGACCACCTCTCCAACGGAACAGCATCGCCATCGTGCCCGAAGAGAACGAGGAGGGCACCCCGCCGAAATCTCTGTCTAACACAGCGGAGACTGCGCTGTCAACAGTCACCACGGTGCCAGGGTTGAATTGCATCGTTCCTCCGCCGAGATCGTCCAGTAGATTGTCCATTATGACGGATCGATCGAGTCTGAATTCAGCACCGCCGAGCCCGAGCAGTATGTATAACTCCCGTCCGCCGAGTCTCTCGCAATTCCACTTCCAGTCCGTGGCGTCGTCGACGGTGCGCGAGATTCCGGGTCACGGCCCTCAGAACTCGTATTCGGCAACGCTAAGTCTGTATGATTGCTACTCGAGTCCCGAGGGAGCGAGAACCCAGAGGCGAAGTCGGAGTTGCAGCCGGGATCGGTACCACAAGCGGAGCTCGAGCGTGATGAGTGGGCGGTTGGCACAAGGACAGGGACAGGGACAAAACTACGGGATGGAACATCCGAGAAGGAAGAGTAGTGTGGGGAGTGCAGTGGGCGTGAGCTTTATCATCCCTGGCGAGAAACTGGTCAAAGAGCAGCAACAGCAGCTACAGATACAGGAGCAGAATATCGAGAAAATGCTGGCATCCCTGCCTTCAAGAACTGTTTCCGTTATCAGAGGACCGAGGGAGCAGAAACGTCCGTTGCCTCGAGATTCAGTGCAGCATTCCGTCGGCTTGTTGCGACGCATGAACTCCAGCGTGTCAACACTGTCAGCACATGAATCCATCGCCTCGGAAGGCAGCCCCACCCTCCCCGCCTACCGCGGCGGCGGCTGCGGTGTTTCGCCTACCAAGTCCTTCCGGCGAGGCTCCACGAACTATCTCGGGATCGCGAACGGCCGACGGCTGAGCGACACGCATCCGCTCGACTATTCGCGCGGGCGCGAGATGGAGAAGGAGAATCGCGGCAAGATGATCAGGGGTATGAGTCTGAGGATTGATAGGGGCTCAAGGATTGACGGCATGGCTGTGATGGAGGAGATGCGGACACCCAGGCCCGAGGCTGGCTCTTTCTCTGGTGCGATGCCCGGAGTCAATGCGCTCGGCCTACGCATGCCGGTACTGGAGGCGCCGAATCCGACGTGGGCGATGAGGGCGGTGAAGTCGAGCCCGATACTGGCTGGTTGCCAGGATTTCCGGATGATGGAGAGTGCGGGTAGTGGGAATGTGGTGTTAAGAAAGGATAGTGGTGTGGACATGAGGAATGAGGAGGTTGTGAAGAAGGAAAGGCCAGCAAGGTATGGGGGTAATAGACCTAGGAGGGAGCCACCGAAGAAGGTGGAGGAGTACAGGGAAAGTTTGTATGACGAGCTGGGGTTTCTAAAGAGCTCGCCTGAGAGAGGTGGAACGAGTGTGAGCTGATTTGATTGAGTTCTTTTGGGGCTTCGGCTATCGGATATAACAATTATTGGATCTTGAGCAAGGGGACGCATAGAGTCGGAATAGGTTCTGATTCTTGAGGAAGCAAGATCTGTTGCTGGTCTGAAGTGTTTATATGGTCAGGCTCTGGGTGGGGCAGATGCTCTTCTGAATTCCCAATGGGAAGGCATCGGATGTAATGCTTATTACGGAGATAGGCAACAGTTTGGTGACGGATTGTTGATAATTATTCTACCAGGATTGAGGAAGAGAACGGAGCATGGGGAGTCAGAGATGATTTAACAGCTACACAGCACATTCTCCTCGATTCATGAGCGTATTTAGATTTACATAGCTAGCATTTTCCTTCACTAATATCCTTCTCATAATTTCAATTAGCTACTCATGGTACACTTAATCTATCCGCAAATTTCTGCTCTGCTACATAAATCATCATAACAGTATATTACCCTAACGCCACACAATATCATAAACTACCCTCGTGCCACCCATCCATCGTCCAAGAAACTGCGCTGATGCCGCCTAAATTAACATCGCCATCTCCGGCGCCGGCGTAACTATAAACAATTCGATCTCTCTACTTCGAATCATTGCGAAGGTGATGATATTCTCTTGATTAGTATGATTATATGAATGATGCTCCAATAAGCCAAGGGGTGCCTGCATTCAAACTCTTGGAATCAAGGACACTTCAGACCTCCAACAGCGTGGTTCTGTTCAATTGTCACGACTCCCTCCATCCTGCCAACCCGGCAAAAATGAAAAATGAAAAATGAAAAAGGAAAAGAAGAAAACCTCCCAGCTCATGCAGACATCTTAATAGTCATTTACATTGTTCCCCGCTGGATCGTCGCGTCGTTCTGAGAACAGCATTCCGGCTCGCACCGCCTTCTGCTGCTTCCTCTTCTTCTCTTTTACCTTAGTGGACAGTGATGGCATGCGCCATGGAGGGGACGCTGGTTGGCATCCAGTCGAGGGATTGCGTAGTTTGTATAGAAGGAAGGTTGGGCGGGCTCATCTGCGAGCTGGGCAATGTGTTAGTGCTACCACGCGCTTGATCTCCTCTGTTGCGCTTTAGGGTATAGGGGCATCGCCGAGATAAAGGTAGGTAACTGGTGGTGCGGCTGTGGTGTCGCTGGGTCAGTTGGTAAGGGATGGGGTAGAGATGGGGATGGAGTGTGGATTTATGTGGAAGGGTTGCTAAAGGTTGAGACAGATATGATGTAATGTTGATGGTGGGGAAACTATTAGTGTTGTTAAGGATAAGGAGTTAGTGTGATGCGAGGTGTGATTTATAAGCTCTATAGAGACTAGAGGTTTTAGGAGACTAAATAACATTTATTTATTTTTAAGGTCCTACCTACTACTAGTAATATATTTTTGCTAGTATAATGTTAAGGATGTTATATATTATCTTATAGGCTATGCACTATATTAAATTCTATTGCTTAGGTGTTAAAATCTATGTAAAGAAGCAACGTAACTAAAAGCTCACTATTAACAGAACCAATAGCTAACTACTAATAATGCTACAACTAATGCATAAGTGTAGCCTATTAAAATAGACTCTGCGATGCTTATCTAGTAAGTCTTCAACACTAAAACAGTAACATCTAATGAGAGTATACTCATGATTTCTGTTCTAAGAATTAGAGAATAGATGTAGCTATAGTCATTCACCTATTTCGACAATTATAAGTGTAGATTACATGCTAGCAACTATAGCAAGATTCATAAGATAGGTGAAGTAGATGGTCTAGGAGAATCTCCATTACCCTCTGCGCAATCTTAACAACGAACAAGTCTACAAAAAGCAAGGTCCTAGCTGCAATGAATGCTAGATATAAGAAAGCACTAAGCACCATCATGACTGCGGGGAAAGGACAAAAGGGGATTGAGCTTAAGAATATAGTAGGAAGAATATTACTAGAGCTTGACCTATAAGATAATTCAGGCATCTCTAATTTACTCTATCTCACAGCCTGACTGCCTAAGCCCTTTCGAGTTAACCAATAGTGCCATGATGAGATATTGGACTCTAGGAGGGCCACACAGCATCTTTACACCCCGCAACCGCCTACATATTACTCGAACAGATAGACGACCGCACATCTAGGTAGCAGGTGAAACGCCCCATATCCCCACTCCCCACCATAGCGGAATCCCCAGTGGGTGATTTGCGGGGTAGTCCGACTAGGAAGCTATTTACCGCCCCAGCCGCTCGTGAGAAGCGATACCTACAATTACCTACCTTTCTCATATTCGGCACATCTAAGTAATCCACTCATCCCATCCGACTCTTCCCACACGCACGCACGCACACACGCGCCCTCGCCACGCGCACAGATTCCAAAGGACCAGACATGACACACCCCCACTTACCCAGATGGAAACACCAGCAAACGACCGCTCGAATGACAAGAAATGGCCGAACTGCCAGCCAGATCCAACTGCCCCCCCGGCCGCCTTCGTCAAGTATCTGGGCTAGGGGGAGGGACTCCTGGATACCAGGTCGCAAGCAGTGGCTGCCCTGGCCCGGAGAGTCACGTTGCCGTCGATCGAAACGTCCCTTGCGCGCCTCGCCTCACGTACGCTGTGCTAGCCAATAGGCTCGTGCTCGCAAAGCCCCAGGTGCGGAGCGTCTCCATTAGATTAGCCTACGACGTGGCTTTGCTTATATACATCTCCCCCATCCCGCCTTCTCCCTTCCCCCTCCCCTCCCCGCCCTGCCCTGCCCTACCCGACCTTGAAGTACCCCGGCTGCAGCGTCTGCCACACCCTCGCCGGATCGTACTTCCTGCTCACGGCGCGCAGCCTCGCCAGGTTCGCCGCCCCGTAGCTGCCGAACACGTCCTGCTCGGCCGCCGCGTAGTTCTGGTACAGGAAGGCGTTGCCGAGGCCCTGCGCGTGCGCCGTGGCGTTGGCGCGGCCGACCATGCTCCGCGCGGCCGCGAGGATGCGCGTCTCGTCCGCGGCGAGGGACCAGGAGATGGCGATGTTGATTACTGTGGGTCGTTAGTTGCGGGGCTTCACGAGGCGCGGGGAAGAGGGGGGAGGGGGGGGGGATGTTACGATTCAGGGGGCCGTTGGCGAGGGAGATCCCGAGGGCGTTGCCGCCGTTCCGGCTGAAATGGGATGCCATGTTTGTGCCGATGGGTTGGAAGACGATGGAGGAGACGAGGCCGGCGGCGTCCTTGACGGCGTTGGTCTCTTCCTGGTAGATGGCAATGATGTCGGCCATGAGGGTGGGGCTGTTGCCGACCATGAGGGTCCAGTATGATTGTCTATATATCGTCAAGGTCATGCCTCTGATGAAGGACATGCTTTGGGACTTACTGGAAGCCGCCAGGGTTGGAATTGTTGAACTCGACAGTCAGGTCCGCCAAACTGGTGATGCGGAGCGTGTTGGCCACAAGGGTGCCTTGGACAGCAGTGAAGTTCTGCAGCATCGGTGGGTTGACGACCGGTTTGGCATACTGGAGATCCGATGCGATGACATACATGTCTGCATATTGGACGTAGGCATAGGCAATAATGACTTGCGCATCCGGATCTGACGGGCTGTTGATGGCCAGCCAATAGAAGGCGTCGTTGATGGCTGCGGCGGTTTCGGCGCTGTAGAGGAAGGTCTGCGCGCCTGCCCAGAGGTTGCCCTGGGGGAAGGTCGCGAGATCGAGGCGCGTCACAATGCCGAAGTTGTTCCCGCCGCCACGGAGCGCAAAGTACAGATCGGAATATGGTGAGGAATAGCTGACATTGTGGATGGAGCCGTCTGCGAACACGACCTGATGGGAGTTAGACCTCTCAATATCGTTCAATTGCAAGAAATGAAGATGGAATTGGAGACCTTCGAGGATCCCTCAAGGATTCTCAACAGTACATGGGGAGACTCACTTGGTAGGTGTTGACATTATCACAGGCCCATCCGTGTCGGTTGGAAAAGAACGATATCCCTCCCCCAAGGGTCAATCCTCCGGCTCCAATGGCTGATACTCTCCCGCCAATGACCGTAAGGCCCATTGGGTCAAGTTTGCTATAGACATTGTACCAAAGATTGCCCGAGCCTACCGATGTCTGCTTCTGGTCAGCTGACACATTAATCTGGTTCAAATTGGCCAAGTCGATCGTGATTCCATCCTCGATATTCGAGGCTCCGGGAAAGGCAGCATGGCCGCCGCTCTTGACCGCGAACTTGCACTGCGTGACTCGGAGGGTCAAGACGGCGAGGGACACCTCTACTGCGGACCTCGGGGAGAAACGACAGGCTGGCTCGGTCGACGCCTGCTGTTGCGACCAGTACTGCGATTCCTGGAATTGGTATGCCGTGCTTCCTGGGTAGGAGGTCCGGCCTGGATGGGTGAATTTGAGAAAGCCGCACTGTGAGGTCTCAGCAATTGGCCTTCCCAATACTACCATTCACTGATGTGGTGGTCAGGATGCGGATGATGATTTCCTACCGCGAGCTCACAACCCGACGGCAACGACCGCGACCACGAATTCGTGCCTCGAGTCGTCAAGTTCCCATTCTGGAGCAATTCGACGAAAGATGACAGCTGAGAGTCGACCTCGTCGAGCGTCAGAGGAGTGGCGGTATCTTGCGCGAGCACTTGGAATGCCACAAGGCCCAAAAGGAGAACCAAGGTGGTAATGCCCATCATGACGAAATTTCCAATATCCAATATCCAATTCGCAATTCCCAATATCCAATTCCCAATTCCCAATCTCAAGCTGCGGGCTGTTGAGAGGAACAAGGAAGGGATGTGGAGAGAAGGAAAAAGTAGGGGAAGCAGGAGGTAAAGAAGGCAAGGTACTGACTGACTGTGTACTGTATGTACCCAGTGAATGAATGGATTAATGATGAGATGAGATGAATGGGTAAACGAATGAAATTTGACATGCAGGTTCGTGGTGCATACTCCGTTGTACCTGCATACCTGTTACCTGCATAGCTGCATACCTAGGGACATATGTACATCTAGGTACATATGTCCATATACTCTACTAACAGGCCATGCTCTCTTATCTTGTGGAGGCACAGCACAGCACAGCAGCAGAGCACAGGTCAACAAGCAGACAAGAAGCAGACAAGAAGCAGACAAGAAGTAGACAAGAAGTAGACAAGAAGTAGCAAAGAAACAGACAAGAAGTAGCAAAGAAACAGACAAGAAGTAGCAAAGAAACAGACAAGAAGGAGCCAAGGAGCCAAGAAGCAGAGGGGTCTCCCGCCGATACGGATAGTTCCCGCTGAAGATTCGCGTGGAGAGGAGAAGAGGGGCTCTATACCACAGTACATACATAGAACCTCATTGCTCATTATAACAGAACGAACGAAAAAATCCAGCCAAAAATCCATTATATTCCCATTATTCAGCATTTCGTGACATCGAGGATAGTCATGTCATATGTACATAGTCCAGGCCTAATGACTAGAACTAGCACTTCCTTCATTTATATCAGAGAATGAGATACATATGTACATACCTAGAATTGTATGTATCCGTATGTACATATGGCCAGGTCGTCAACAGCCGAAGGAGTAGCCGGGGGTTGTTATGCGCATCGCCAATTCTGTCATCAGGATTAAGGACGTGCTACTGTGTACTCCATATTCCATACTCCATACTCATACTCCATCTCTATACTCCACTCCATACGCCATACGCCATACGCCATACGCCATACCCAATACTCCGCTGTCGATTCTCTTATCTCTCCTCCGTCCTCGGTGGGCGGGGTCCCGTCGAAATCTGCTCAGGAGCCCCCTAGTACAAACTACCAGGTGAAGAATCTCATGCTACGAAGTACATATCTTAGCATTTGGCTGGATTGACGCATGCGTCAACGTACCTACATACATGCTATGGTACCTTTTGTGGTCCTTTGCGCTAGATGATCGGTCGAACAGCTGGGGAGATGGGATGTTTCTTCCTGATCTCCATCGCACACTAGGAGAGCACTACTGGCGTGCCTATGTGGCTATGTGGCTATGTACATCCGGATTTCAAGGGCCCGTTCCGTCATGTCATGCCATCAACGGTCACCTTCGAAAGCCTTTACCACAGACGTTTCCCGGCCAAGGCGCTCACGAACTGTCGACGTCCACAAGACAAGACATAGTATTACCATGTCTTGTATAGTATACTATATACTATATACTGTATACTGTATTTCTTTCCGAAGCGTTCGGGTAACGGTACTGCATCGGCATTGCTGTGCTGAGCATGACGGTACCCCCCTCTCTTCAAAACTCCCTCTTCAAAACTCCCTCTTCAAAACTCCCTCTTCAAAAGAGCGTATGTACCATGCCATGTTAACTCCGAAGGCCTTCCTTCACATATAGGGAATCTGGCGTCTTGACCGTCCTGTCCTTGTAATTGCCAATTACCCCAATCCTGGGCTGCGGCTTCTCTGCACAATCCCCTGTGAAGCTCGAATCCTTCAAGGCCGAGGAGGCGTCTTGGAATTATCTTCTCAGTGCAGTAGTCCGTCTCCCATTCACCACCACAGCACTCTAGCAGCTGTGTACATACTGCTACATACAACATACATACGTACATGAACACCTTGGAACTCTAGTCTCCATGGATAATAGTGTATGTAATTGCCAGGCAATGGTTCCCTTCCCTACACCTCTTACCGAGCAAATGAGAAGAGAAGAAGAGAAGACGTCTGATTAGAAAAGTACCTCGGAACGGAACACCTAACTGACAATTATCATCCCGAGAGTCTGTATCATGCCGCATGCCACCAGTACAGCGTGTACACATCAATAATACCGGAGTATGTATGTATCTGCTCCTGCTGCTTAGTGCGTGCTCCTTCCTGGGCGCCGGTACCGCTATCACCGGCATGTTGAAACCACAAAACCATGCCACTTGCATTCCAGTACCTAACCAGGTTTGTCTTGCTTTCTTCATTTCTTCTTCCACCTTGTCCATGACTCCTGCAATCCATATCCGCTACACAGGATGCTCTTGTACTGGCAACTCCCGTGGGATTGATCCAATGTTGAAGAATATTGAAGGTCGCACCGCGACAGATAACGAGCCTGCATGAACATGTTTGATTCTCATACTAAAGGCTGTGTCTGTTGACCGGCCTTCCTCCCACTTATCCTGCTTCCATTTTCCGTCCGTCGGCGGACTCTTCTCATTCTCTCGCGAGTCTGTCACATCACCCGCCGCCCCGAGCCGCTGCCCATCTCGACGGCTCACCATGGTGTCGCAAGACATCTCCCACAGCACGAACACGGCAAGTGCCCCCCTCCCACCGCGTGGACGCGCCCTAATCCTGCACCGCAGAGGGTGCTGCTCGCGAGCCTCTGCGTCGCCGTCGTCTTCGTGCTCATGCGCTGCGGCGCGCGCTGGTTCAAGACGCGTCGGATCCCGCTGGCGCTCGAGGACCTGTTCATGTACGTGGCGCTGAGCTCCTTCGCCATCATGGTCGCGCTGTACCTCGCCACGATGCCGACCTTCTACAACGCCGAGGCCATCATGGCCGGCCGGATGGCGCCGTACGCGAGCTTGCCGGCCGACCTCGTGGCGATGCTCAAGGAGTTCTTTGCCGTGCAGATCTTCTTCTGGTTGACGCTGTGGGCCGTGAAATGGAGTCTGCTGTTCATGTTCAAGAAGCTGACCGACGGGATTCCGCTGTATACGTTGCTCTGGAAGGGCGTGCTGGGCTTCACCATTTTGACCTTCATTGGATGCGTGATTAGCAACTTCACCAGTTGCTCGAGTATGCATGCTTGGTTCACAGCGGGTATGAATACCCTAGCTCAATCCACTCCGGCCACTTCGCTCGAGGGCTGGATCATTACTGAACGGAAACAGGAGAGTGCCTAACGGATAGGGACGCTCGGGCGAAATCAATCAGCCTGTGGTATTGTCTCGCAGTGGACGTCTTGACTGACCTGATGAGTTCGCATCCCCGTTTTCTTGCTCCTCCCCGGTCCATCCAGGGTTCGCCATCGAGCTCTACTGATCCTCGGCAGTTATGGCCATTCCGCTTCGTGTGCTTTCCACACTGCGGATCTCGCTGGCCGAAAAATTCAGCATCGCACTCGTCTTTACGGTTGGAGTCGTCACCATGGTCTGTGCCATCGTCCGCTCCGTCTCCCTCAGCTCCAGTGTTAAGGGAGGACAAGTCAGCACAACGTGGCTAATGTTATGGGCGGCTATTGAGGGCGTAGTTGGTACGTGTCCTGCCGTCCCCCGCCGTCTCTCCCTCTCCCCTTCCTCTCCCCACCCCCTTCCGAGACGCCCCCAAACACGAAAGACGAGGCGCGCAACCCACCGTGCTGACCGATCCGCCCGCAGCAATAATCGTCGGCTGCCTGCCCTCCTTCGCCGTCTTCATCCGCGGCCGCGTCGAGGCCTCGCGCGCCCCCTCCGGCCCCTACCTGGCCCACTCCTCCAGCAACGGGCCCGCGCCGCTCACGCAGCTGCGGAACTCGCGCGCGAAGTCGGCGGCCAGGCGCGAGGGCGTGCTGCTCGACGAGATGGAGCCGGTCGGCTGGGAGCAGGGTGCCGGGAGCAGGAAGAGCTTGGTTGGCGACGAGATCGCGGTCACGCAGGGGTGGAGGCGGGGGTCGCGGCGGGCGACGGCGGAGGATCATGAGCGGGAGGGGCGGCTGGAGTTGGGGCTGGGGCGGAGGGGAGGTGTATAGAAGGTTGATGGAAAAGCGAAGGCCGTTTTTTGTATATTGGTGATGTGGAGTAATATTCACCCACGCTCGGTTACGCTGTATATACCCCTACTTTCTACTGTGGATAGACATAGACCTTGATAATTCTTGAGCGGCCACCCTGTGCAGTGCCGCAGGCTATGAGCCCGGCTGTTACATATTCATGGCATATGTTTTCCGTTTATTCGCTGAATCATCAATCCATCTACCGCATTATTCCGACCTATCTGGCCCAAAGCACATCGCGAACATCCTCCTAAGAAATAACTAGAGAGCTTCCACGTCGCGGCCCATCTCAAAAGCGGACCATGGACCGCGGGCCCTGAAATCCCTGCCAAACCCCTCCTGTGCCATCTCATCTCATCCCAGTATCCTTCAATGAAGCTTCGATGCAACCTCCGCGAGACATGACACAATGCCCGCTCCCGAACCGAGCTGGTCCCTGGATAACGAGTACGACGACAGTCTCCTGATCCCGATGGCTGGTTTGCGTCACGTCCCTTCTGCGATGAAGCGGCGCATTGTGTTCTTCCGGTTCGCAGCCGTGAGCCGAAAGAGAGAGCGTGTGCCAATGACTCGGGGAGACAAAGACCGAGAATGCGGACCTGTCGGTGTTCCGATCTGGCTGCAGGCCATTCTTGCCTTTTGCGGGTAAACAGAAATCCTCTGGCCTTCCAGTGCATGGATTGGGCCTTTGGAATTTGGCTACTGGGATCGTCGTCCTTCTCTTGGTCGAATGCCCATGTTGGTGGTTTAGGTGAGCTGGCTGGCTTCTGTCATGCCCGCGCAACAAACCTTAAGGCGTGTCGCCACAAGTGTCTTGCCTCCTCTAATCTCTGCGTCGTAATCACGGAATCCGTGTTAGAACCATACCCCCCGGTAGAGACCTAACAAGTAACGTGACCCATAAAAGACCCTAGATGCTTTCTCAAGAATCTCGTACATTATTTGGTTTGACGTTTCTAGGTCAACGACCTCTTTGACCACTGTTGAAGCTTTGTCCTTCAAAAAGCTCTGTCGTGAGCATCTTCCAAAACCACCCACATAGACAAAGTTAGTGGACTGGTTTTCCTAACTTAAGTCGACATTAGAGCTCGATTAACGTGCGTGAGGACCGCAAACGTTGTAACGTCACCTATAAGCAGTTATTAAGCACTTCATAAGCTCGGTATTGCCGTTTCTAAATATTTTCAAAATGGGAGAAATATACTAGTAGCGGCCTGGTAGATGAGCAAAATTGAGGAATCCGCATATAAGGACGTTCTCATCACCAGACGGCATATTTTTGCTAGTTCTAGGATCTTCGTAAAGAAATTTCATAAACGTCGATTTCCCATCTCTAGCTTTGTCTTTAAGCAATCTACAGCTGTAGTTTTAGTTCTCGTAGATCCATTCAAAGATTTCCTTGTGTGCCTTAGCCATGTTATAGCATCGTCCGTTCATACCATGGAAGAAATATAACACAGCTAGTGTCGTTAGTTTCTAGGACTACATTATTTCAAAGAATTTCCATACCGTCCTTGCAAGCCTCTCGTAGTTCGGGATCTCCTAAAATACGGCATATTTGCATTTCTTGTTTTTCTTAGTATAAATGAGGAACCCCTAATGAGGAAGTATAGGTTTCTCTGCTGAGGCATAATCACTCTGGGAGTCACACACCCGGCTACCTCTCGAAAGGCTTCAGCGAGACCATCTGCATTGGCCGCAGCACCGTGAACTTGCCTCGTTTCATCAACGATGGCGATGGTTGAAGCTGTCACACCCAGAACCAAAAGAACCACGATAGATCCGGCACCGCTCATTATAGACGGCTCTCCAGATGCAAACCATAACACGGCAAAATACTGGATCAGAATCCTCAGTATACACCCAAGAAATGTATACATATTCTGTTCTTCTTCTACTTTCATTCGCCGATTTTGTTGTCTTGTTATTTTGCGCTGTGAGACGTGAAGAGTGAAGATGTGAGACGGTGCCATGCCAGAGACGGGAGGGCGGGGCGGCCCGACTCGCACCGACTCGCACCGACTCGCAGCTTTTCCCTCAGATGGGTTGTCTCCAGTCTCAACTGCATCTTCACTTTACTGTGGTACGTTCCTCGACGCTCGATATATGCACAATATACACACTCACTCCAACGGTAAGTCATTTTATATTACGCTTTCCATGCCCGCCGTCTGGAAGCTCGTCATCACTTCATCTCAATCACATTTCTTAGCCTGCTCCTCCAGCCCCCCAGGTTCAGATCGCTCGCTTCCTTCGCAGATCAAGACAGCGGCTCTGCCGTATTCTGTCTTTACCTTCTTGCTGTTTGACTTCGTTTTTTTTATATCTCGTCTCAATCAGGGGTTTCGGTGATCAAGAGCCTTAGCGGACGGTTTAACAAGAAGTGCGGAGGGAGGCGTCGTTATTCACCCAGCAATCGTTAGCGATGAGCTACGTTTTCAAACTTCCCACAATAGTTGCTTCATTTTCCTAAACACCTTTTTTCATTATACACGCAATGCATTTATTTTCTCTCTTCCTCTTCCTCTTCTCCGCCCTCCTCATCTCCCCCTCCATCCTCGCCGCTTCCGCCACGAACTGCGACTGCTACGTCGTAGACACAACCTCGCGCCCCGCCTCCTACCAGCTCTGCGACTTCCGCCACATCCCCCCTCGCTCTACTCCAGCGCCCCACCCCCGATAGCGTCGGATGCAGCACAAGCCGCCGCAGCCCCCATGACGGGGTACTTCAACCCCGACGCGTCGACGCAGCGCTGGGTGATTCAGAACTGGAACACGAGTGCGCGCCTGGACGGCAGGGATGCCGAGACCGAGGCGGTGCTGATGGCCAACTCGGCGGGGGATGTGCTTACATGTAGGTCCTGCTCCTCCATCTCCAACCCTGCTTGCTCCCGACGCAAAGACACCCCCCACCCACCTCCTCCAAACCCACCTCACCCTCCGCACCACCCGCCTCCCCACCTTCCAGTCCGCCGCCGAGATCCCCTCCCCCTCCAACACCCACCAGCACCTCTCCCTGACCATGCTCGCACGCCTCCCCCCTCCCTCCCCCGCCCCCCGCCTCAGTCGCAGGCCTCTTCACCCACCGCGCCCCCACCGCCCCCCTCCCCGCAGGAAGCCGACCTCGAGCTCCTCGCCGCCCGGCCCTCGCGCGTCTTCCTGACCAACCAGCCCGACCCGCGCGCGCCGTCGCCGACGTGACCCTCAACCGCACGCCGCCGCCGGGCGCGGAGGAGGGGCCTGTGGGGCCGCGGTCGTTGTGTCTGCGGCGAGGAGGGCGGGGGGTGGCTTTGCGACGCTGGGATGGGGG
>Ga0123337_10000870_pt1 | contig 44729 bp, 29 predicted proteins | sample frozenSSSSmetaG_FD_89792 | JGI IMG/M metagenome (GOLD analysis project Ga0123337, IMG submission 89792) | Glacier valley bacterial and archeal communities from Borup Fiord, Nunavut, Canada, to study Microbial Dark Matter (Phase II) -... | ecosystem: Environmental > Aquatic > Freshwater > Ice >... | reverse complement strand
TGATGCCTGTTCAGGCAAGAGAGCATATAAATGGTAGATAGATTTCATAGTTTAGCTAGCTTCTATTCTACATGCTATTTCACAATTATCACTTTGACACTTTCGCCCGTGATCTATTCAACAAAGCTTGGCCACGATTGTTCCCATGAAGTCATGAGAAGTGAGACTAGGCTCCTTCTTTGTGTCTGTACACTTGTCACTGACGGTGAAGAACAGCAATGAACTTTTTGTGCCATCGAAAGAGAGCAGGCATAGCAGAACACCTTCTTCAAGCCGCTTCGACTCTTCCCACCACTTGCGTCTGTCAGATGCTGACTTTTTCCGCAACGGGAATGGTTGTGTAAAAGATACCTGGACTTCTAGACCTCGTCGGTGATCAAAAGCGATGTATCTGAGATGGGCTTTAGGGTATGGATAGACTCGTATATTGCCAAGACTAAGCTTTGGATTTTCCAGGAGCATCGGCTCATTCTCAACAGCGATCATTAATCCACCCAGGGCTTCTTTCAACTCGCCAAATACATCGTGACGGAGAAGACGAAAGTGCGTATCCAGGTGACGTGCAGATGGATCACTGAGGAAATGGGGTTGGTTCAGATCAGTTGAAGGAAGAAACTCCAAGTGATTGCTTCGGATCTCATCTTCAGTGGGGAGGAGTTTTATCTCTGCGATGTCGAGTTTGTCGTTATCATGACGGTCTCTTGGTAAGATTATCTCTCGAGGGTATGTGGATGTCACCACAGCCGTTGAGACGCCATCCACTTGTCCCGGTTCCTCCACCTCGTGATTGAGCAGACCATTTGCCCGGGCTATTCCGCGAAGTTCTCTGATCGTGTTTGTTACAACCTGGAAAGCCACGGAATTTTGATCGAGGCCAGTGATTGTTGTGATATTCTCCATCGTTTCAACAAGATCCGGCAAATCATCGTGAAACATTGCTCTCCGTTCCCTCTTGAGTAACTCGAGAAGAACGGTCGACATCGCAACAAGGATTTCTTCAAGCATTGTGGTGGAATTGGAAGCGGCAGATTCGAAGTGCTCCTCGACCAGGCTGGTGCTGAGACGCTGGAAAAACGGGATTGCTCGGGATCCGTTACTGCCACTGATGAAGTTGTACAAGCCACCAACAAAAGTATCCACAGACAAGCAGTCCAACAATGCTGGATGGGTAATGACTAAGAGAAATGATCGAGCGAGATCAACAAATGTGCGATGTCCCCCATTGTGTGCCACCATGCTCAAGAGTGTGCGAATATGCTGACGACCGTAGTTATCTTCGTGGTCAAGATCGCGCGGGAGCATTTGCTTCCACTCTCGATCATCTCCATTGAGGATCGCAAGAGCGCCATTCCACAACTGCCGAGCCGTCTCGATATCATTTGCCCGCGGCGAGTTCTTAATGAGCCGTTTCCAAGAATTATATTCGGCGCGGGCCTCTCGCTGCTCCGGCCTCTGCTCCTTGGATCTTTCGCGGGATTGTTGGGACGGACCCTCGCCATTTGAACTCGAAGTTATTTCATGAGAGAAGCGGCATCTTGCGCCATAAGAACACTTTCCTGTTCGCTGAAAATATCGACAAACACTTCCTCCTTTGCCTCCTCCATCCACTATACCACCATTTCCTTTCCACTCTCCATGAAAATCGCCGCGGAAATTCCGATTTTGCTCTCCACGGGGAGCCATAATGCACAAAAGCCTGAAGCAGACTAAAATTCCAAATGCAAATACTGCCAAAAATCCGTGGATGCAGAAAGAAGACCAGGAGTTCGTGGTGGTTAGCAGACCACATAATAAACACTGCTACACCTCTGTGGAAACACGCAAGGAGCAACGGAACGAATAGTTTCAGATATAACAGCAAAACAAACAAAGGGTATGGAAACTTCAGGCTTTAGAATGCAAACGAAGGCATTCGTTGTAGAACAGAGCAAAGTTGATGTCTCCACTCACCTTTATGCAGGACAAAACGATGTGGCATAGATCAAATGTTTGTGACCCTTCAGCCACGCCATCAGCTGCAGGATGTATTGGCCATCGGATGCACTTGATCCATCAGCACAGGAATTGTCGGTTGTTGGTTTTCTTCCAACCAGTCGGTGTGAAAGGTCGAAGCAAGTCGAGACGGCCAAGCAAGATGAGACACGTCAGCAGATGCTGTCGGTACTATAAACTCTACAGTAATACTATCAATGAACATGAGTATACACAACTCTTAATTATATAAATCTAGATCAATTATATAATCTTTGTATATAGCGTTGAATTGCCTTGTTTTAGGCTTCTAATAGGACCGACCCTATTGTGGTCCCTATGCCTAAGGGGGCTCATCGCTCTCTGTTGGTGTCTTTATCTTTACTTACGTGGACAGAAGGTTGAATCATTCGCATTAAATATCTAGCTTATAGTAAGCCCCTTTTAGTAGGATTTTAGGCATTAAAATCAATTGTTTCTTGTATATGCTTTTTAACTTTAACAAATGAGGTAGTTGGGGAGAGCACTCGAGATAATAGTACAGCATCATCGTAGTCTAACCAGCGCAGCGCAGTAATACAACACCAATACACCAATACACCTCATTATCTCATAAACCTCTACCTGCATGCTCTCTCTACACCTAATACAACGTCAACGTCATGTGACCCACCCCTGTCCTACATCCACGTACCCTCCTCACAGCACCTGCAAAGTACACCAGCTCATCTCGTCTCATCTCACATCCATCCACCCAGGCCCTATACATTCCAAGATCTATCGCGCCAACACCTCACACCGAGGTGGATCTAGATCGATTCGAGGACACAAGGAGATCCGGATGCAATATGCCAATTCTTGCTATGTATGTATATGCTCCAGTTCCGTCTATGCAGGTATATAAAAACGCCATCCCCCATCCCACCCCACCCCATCCCATCCCCCGTCTACGCTCTACCATCTACCCTCCACCCCCCGCAGCAACAGCCGCCCCCACCGCCGCGCCCAACAGACTACTCTCCCCCGCCACGCAAAGCTCCACCCTCCCCACCTCCCTCCCGCGCTCCCCCTCCAACCCCGCCATCCGATCCAGCACCCCCTGACACCCCGCCATAAACCCCGGATAGTGCTCTATCACGCTCCCCGCACACGCCACCACCGTACCCCCCACCGCCTTCTCCAGTCGGCCATTCGCCTCCGCCTCCGCCTTCGCCTCAGCGCCAGGCAACGCATCCGCGCCCTCCCCGCCGTCCCGCACGCCGCGCAGCGCAAAGATCGCCGCCGCCACCAGCGCGCTCGCCCTCCTCGCCACCGCAGCCGCGATCCGTCGTAGCGCCTCTGCATCCTCCCTTGCCATCCCCTCCAGAACCCCCCCCGCCTCTGTCCCCTCCCCCGCCCACCCCGCCACGACCCTCGTGTCCAGCCCGTACGGCACTTCCAGCGCCCGGGGCACCTCCCCTCCAAGCAATCCCGCCGACGTGACTCCCTCTAATATTATAAGTCTGACAATCTCCCCCAGATACCGCCCCGAGACCATCAGCTCGAGCGGCTGGAAGCCCGGCATGGGGTGGGCCACGTCCAAGGCCTCGTCGAAGCGCGTTAGCGGCAGCAGAGAGGCGCCGAACATGCTGATCTCGCTGTTGACGATGACGTGGCTGTGGTCGGTCAGGGGAGGTGGGGCGGCTCGCGATGCGAGCTTGGGCGCGAGGAGCGAGACGGGGAGGTGCACGGCGACATTGACGCCTGTGCCGAGGACGAGGCCGTAGTGTGTGTGCGGGGTGATGTAGGCCCCGCAGAGGAGCGTCGCGGCCGCGTCGTTGACGGTTGCGGTGAGGTTCAGCCGTAATCCCTTCAATTCGTCAATATCAGCATATATGGCACATTGCGGGAGGGAATGGACGCATACCCGTCTGTCGCAAGCGCCCTGGAGCACGTCTGCAAGGTCGGCGCCGAGCAGGCCTTCCATGGCGCGGAAGCCTTTGCCCATGGCTTGGATGCGGCCGCTGCGGAGGGAGGTGTGTTCGATGGGGAAGCTCCAGGAGAGGCCCATGTTCACCCTGTCATTCTGTGCGTTTTCCCGTATTTTCAATCCCTGTACCCCCTTCAAAGTCTCCTCGATTCTCTCCGCCAGCCATTCGAAGAACTTCTCCCCAGCCAATTGCTTCACGCTGTCGTCGATCTTGTATGTCTTCAACGCCTTAAACTCGCTACCATTACTGCCGCCCCCGACATGCCCGCGCCCATGCAGCTCCACCACGGCGACGCGGAACGTCGAGCCGCCAACGTCGAGGGCGACGTACATCCCCTCCTCCTCCCCCGTCGGCAGCACATGGTTATAGCTCGGCAGCATACAGGCCGGATTATCCCCCAGCGCCTCCAGATACTGTCTCCGCAGCCCCCTGGCGAGCTCTAGCAGGGCGTCGTGTTCGAAGATGGTGCCGAAGAGCTGTTCGATCTCGGCGGCATATGCCAGGGCCGAAGACGTGTGGCCGATGGGTCGTTTCTCGGAACGGAGACGCTGGATGAGGGCGGCACAGAGGCCGCGGATATGCTGCGTGCGGTGCAGGAGGGAGCGCAGGGCCGAGAGCAGCGCGTGTCGGAGGCGGCGCATCGCGACGGTGCAGCTGTGCGAGCCGGTGGAGAGGAGGCGGAGGAGGCAGAGGGGCAGGTAGTTCGTGCGTCGCGAGGGCATGGAGGCATGGATCTATATAGCCGCGAAAACGGAGGAAGTAAGGAGGGGAAGGAAGGAGAGGCAGTAGAGGTGAGACGGCGAACGATGGTAGAGTAGAGTAAGGTAAGATGAGAGTGAGCTCTCCAAGCTCATACGCATAGGAGGAGCTCGAGATGTGAATACGATGTCCAATGACACCGGCCTTGCGCCTTCCCTCCTTGTCTGCACTGCAGTCGCTGTGTTGCTCGCAGGCGCAGTGCTCTATCGACAAGCAGGAGGCGGGCGCGAGATGGTGCAATGGTTGAGGCTACATGGCCACGCATCAGGTTGTGTACAGTCGCTGTAGCTGTAGCTGTAGCTGTGACTGTAGCTGTGACTGTAGCTGTGACTCCTCGGTGCTACATAGCCATAGCAGACTATACAGAGTACAACACAGCGGGTTGGCTGCAGCAGAGAGTGCAATTTCTACAGGGCGCGATTCTTTGCCTGTTGCCCTGCGCGTCTTTGTTCTGGCGCGCTGTGGTGGTGATGGTGATGGTGGTAGCAGTTGATGGTGGTAGCAGTGATGGTGCTGATGCTGGTGCTGGTGCTGGTGATGGACGGATGTTGTGTTGTTGATTGTGCCTCCCTCTGCCTCTTCTGGTGGGGTCGTGATCCCTGCTCGGTTGTAGCTGCAACGTTCCATCCATGAGGCGGCTCAGAGTCAGTGTCAGCGTCAGTTAGCGTCTGCAATCCTTAGGGATGCTACTGGAAATGCTCAACTTTAGGTCCGATACCAACATGTATGTACGTATCTATGTATCTATGTACATCAGGATGGCTACAAAGATGAGGTGACATGAGATGAGATGAGATGTGCGCATACTAAGATCAATAGAGTCCGAGGGAAAGGGGGGGGATCTTCAATCGCTGCGAACTTCGGAAAGCATAGCTAATCACCACATGGAGGATTATGAGAACACGGTATCACCACCATTTGTGCGGAGGCGACAGTGACGTTCCATGATCCGGCAGTCAAATGATGATTCTTCGCTGGAACGTCCTCAGCCCTCAGTCCTCAGTCCTCAGTCCTGTCAGTCATTCATTCATTCAGAGCTCACTCCAAATAGATATGCCATCATGACCCACTGCCGTATTATTCACTGCTCTCTCTGTAGATTCATAGCACATAGCGCACATAGTCCTCTTCATCTTTGCAGCTTCTTAATCCTCGCTGTACACATACACACATCCTGTCCATAAGCAAAGTTAATCAAGACAAACGGCGCACCTGATCTCCATTCTTGCGTCTGCTTGATCTCCGCCACCATGCGGCTCATTATCAGAGAGAACGCCGATGCGGCGTCGGAGTATATCGCAAACTATATCATTAGTACGCGGAATCCAATAGATCACCAGTATAGCAAGGATCGATGACGAGATACTGATCATGTCGCAGACAGAATCAAGCACTTCCAGCCAACAGCAGCGAACCCCTTCGTCCTCGGCCTGCCAACAGGCTCGAGCCCAGTCACCACGTACAAGCTGCTCGTAAAGGCATACAAGGAGGGCAGGATATCCTTCGAGCATGTCGTGACATTCAATATGGTAAATTCCTTCCCTCCCAATCACTCACTCCATGCGTTCGGCCAGCATATGATGTATCTGACCGCATAATCCCCAGGATGAGTATATCGGCATTCCGCGCGAGCACCCCGAGAGCTACCACACCTTCATGTACAAACACTTCTTCGCCCATGTCAACGTCCATCCCTCGAACATCAATATCCTCGATGGCAATGCCCCGGACCTCGAGGCCGAGTGTGTCGAGTACGAAGCGAAGATCAAGAGCGTCGGCGGCATTGATCTGTTTCTGGGCGGCATCGGGCCGGATGGTCATATCGCATTCAACGAGCCGGGCTCGAGTCTTGCGTCCAGGACGAGAGTGAAGACTCTGGCGTACGACACCATTCTGGCAAACTCGAGGTTCTTTGGAAATGATTTAGAGAAAGTGCCGAAGATGGCACTGACGGTTGGCGTGCAGACTGTACTTGAGGTAGGCCAGAGAAAGGGGATATGCAGAGCAGCAAGCTAATGATGTCAGGCCCGCGAGGTGGTGATTGTCATCACCGGCGCTCATAAAGCACTGGCATTACAGAGGTGCATCGAGGGAGGAGTGAACCATATGTGGACGTTGTCGAGTCTGCAGTTGCATCCTCATCCTATGATCGTCGTCGATGAAGACGCGACTTTGGAATTGCATGTCAAGACAGTCAAGGTAAGCTGTTGCTTCAACCCGCTTGGTTCATCGGTCCGAGATACACCCCTGACATCTCCCAGTATTTCAAGTCCATCGAAGCCGTAGCAGCAAGCCAGGGCTTCGAACAGATCTTGCCCTCCGCTGCACGCACTGGCAATAGGAAGCTGAAGCCGTTGGCAACCGGTATCTCGACAAGTGGAGGCTCAGTAATAAAAGGGAATGCGGCGATCAAGAAAGATAAAGAGAGCCCGACGATAGAAAATCCTCAGCCGACGACGTCGACTTATCTCTCGGCTCCTGCGACGGAATACCCTATCAGATCCGTCACACCGGATCTGATTCCCGACAACATGGCGTCGAGGATTGAAGCGCTGGTACAGTAGGCGGTGATTAGCAAAGGCGCCGGCGTGTCCTGAAGTTCGTGAACTGGGCCAGTGGGGATAAGGTTTGACGGGTGGACAAGTTCCTGTTGTGGGGGAGATCGGGAGGCGGGAAAACGTAAAGAGACCTGCGACGTCCAGCAGGAGTCAAATGGCATGTAACTGTATAGCAGCATGGATTTCAATCGATCCTTCAGACTCGCAGCGAATTCTGTTCGTGGAGGAAGATTGGGGAGAGATGGAGGGGTTCTTTTGAAATTTGACTTGAAAGGAGTCTCGGTTAATCTTCGCACAACACTCCAGAAGCCACAAGGCTCTGGGAAGACATACAACGATGAGAGGATGATATGTCTTGGGACCAACGGATACATCTGTATGTAAAGCAAGAGTGAATGATCAAACACACGGCCTATACCCTTCATGCCGAAGCCAAGCAACAAGACACATTGAAGACTTGCTGAAAACGTAAGGCATCATCCATCTGAAGAAGTGGTTCTTTGGAGTATGTATGCAAAGCATTGCAGGCTTCAGCTTGCTACGGCATTGACTCATGAAGAGAGGACTAGGTATCTCAATCATGCATTGCATGCTGTGAACCGTTGACTCGTCACAGGAGGTGTCGGAAAACAGGAATATCATATATGCGCATATGCATGAGCGGAGGGGTGGTGCAACAGCACGCACCTCCTCGTCATGACATCGCGAAGCAACTGGTGACGCCCGGTTCTCATATCCACAATGAGGTTGAAAGAAGGAATTGTACTGTCCTCCAAGTCGGAGATTTTGAGAGATGCCTGCTGTTGCTTAGCAATTCAGCCTGTAGCAATTAATAGCAGACAGTAATAATGGAGAAGATGGTCCTCTTTCCTCTTTCCCCTTTCCCCTTTCCGCTTTAATGCCAAGCCAGCCTCTCTACTCCCGAGTTATGGCCCATGGGCACCACAACAGTTGCAAAGGCGCGGTCACGTTGCTAGTGTTGTGTTGATTGCTTGATTGAGACCTGGAGAGGAGGTACATACGACGAGGATTGTCTTGTATGTATCTTGTGTGTATCTTGTACTCGATTTTAGCTTTTGCTTTGCGCCTCTGGACAGGGCATCCGTCCTTCCTCTTTGAGGTCGCCGCTTCGCATTCTCTCTCTGTCAGCCAGGTAGATCGTGTAGCCCCTATTTTCATCATGGCTTGTCCTCGTCCTCATCTTCATCTTCGTCTTCCTCGATCAGCTTCTCCAATCTAACCTTCATCCTCCTTCTTCAGCCTCGCCGACTCAGGCCGCTTGACTCACACACCTATCTCTGTGCTGTGGACATGCATATGCATGGTACCATACCTATGTCCATACCTATGTCCATATGTCCTATGTCCTATGAGAGGTGAAAGCCCACCACCACGGCGGGAGCTCCCAGGATTCTCACATTAGCCCCGGTGCGGGTATCTGCGGGTATCTCATCATTTGGTAATTTATCCGGATACAGATGTCGCATAAACTGCGGAGAAATAGATTGAAGGAGGATACAGATGTCGCATAAACTCCGGGAAATAGATTGAAGGAAGCATGGAGATTGAATCCAACAAATCCAACCAACACTGCGGTCTGCTCTGCGATATGTCAGCCACACGGACCCTCAAACAGAAAAATAAAAAAATAAAATAAAAATACCTACCCAAAATGTGCTGGACTGGAAATGATAGTGGGAGTGCGCTTTAGCTTTGCTTGGTCTGATTACCTGATCACCTAGCTTATATTTATAAGAAAGAGGACATTATTCTTATCTCCGGCGGAGAAAATATTAGCTTCCTCTTCTCCTGTTCTCCTCTTCTCCTCTTCCCCTCTGCATCTCTGCATCTCTGCTTTTATTATCATCTTCATCTTTTTCTTCTCTTCATTCATTTCTTCCCTTTGTTTTTTGTCTGACACTCCCCTTCTCTTGCCGGCCTTTCCCCGCGATCTCGGGCAATTCTGACAGCCAGCTGACAGCCACCTGTCAGAATTAGCGAGCAGACCAGACCAGCCCACAGTGGCCGGGGCAATCGCTATGGCCAAGATACGCGAAGATCACCATCCGCGACTCGCACAGTCAACCACTACCCCAGATGCGCCAATTCCAACGACGGCCACCTCCAGACCTTCGAACGACACCACTCGAGATCCAGAAGAGCAGCGCGAGGATGCGCGACATGGCAATCCCAATGGCTTCTCGAGTCCAAGTTCGGGGGTTTCTGTCGCAGAGGCAGAGGCTGAATTTGCCGAGCTACAGAGAGAGTTGACGGGCATCTCAGCGAAGGGCCGACGGAGTCGGAGAGCCAGTATTGCGAGCAGGATCACCCACAAATCGCACCATGGAGTCATAACCGATGTCGAGAAGATTGCTTCTTCCTCAGAGGCCACGACAGATGGCGAACAGTTCGACCTGGAAGGCACACTGAGAGGAAATAAGGCAGCAGATGAAGAGGCCGGCATTCGTTCGAAGCGGATTGGTGTCATTTGGGACGCACTGACAGTCACTGGCACCGGAGGAGTTAGCAACTTTGCGAAAACATTTCCAGATGCCTTCGTCGATTTCTTCAACGTCTGGGAAACGGGAAGACAGATTCTGGGACTTGGCAAGAGAGGCCGCGATGTTGAAATCCTGAAGGACTTCCGGGGACTGGTCAAGCCTGGTGAGATGGTTCTGGTCCTTGGCAGACCCGGCAGCGGATGTACCACGTTCCTCAAGGTTATTGCAAACCAGAGATTTGGATACACGGGGGTCACCGGCGATGTCTTTTACGGCCCGTTCGATGCGAAGACATTCTCCGAACAATATCGAGGGGAGGCAGTTTACAATCAAGAGGATGATATTCATCATCCCACGCTCACAGTGGGCCAGACACTGGCCTTTGCTTTGGACACGAAAACTCCTGGAAAGCGACCCGAGGGCATGTCAAAACAGGACTTCAAGGATAGAGTCATTACGACACTGTTGAAAATGTTCAACATCGAGCATACAAGAAACACCGTAGTTGGATCTGCATTCATTCGTGGCGTCTCTGGAGGCGAGAGAAAACGAGTTTCAATCGCTGAAATGATGGTCACTGGTGCGACCGTGTGCGCTTGGGATAATTCAACTCGAGGATTGGATGCCTCCACAGCTTTGGATTACACAAAATCACTCCGAATCATGACGAATATCTATGAGACTACAACCTTTGTTTCCTTGTATCAGGCCAGCGAAAATATTTATAAATTATTCGACAAAGTTTTGGTTATAGACAGCGGCCGACAAGCATATTTTGGGCCAGCCACAGAGGCCAGAGGATATTTTGAATCTTTGGGTTTTAAGGAGAAGCCACGCCAAACCTCACCGGATTTCTTGACCGGCTGTACCGATGAATTTGAGCGGGAATACGCCGAAGGCAGAAGTCCGGAGAACGCTCCGCATAGTCCAGAGACTCTTGCCAAGGCGTTCACCGAGTCCAAATTTGCAACGTCTCTGAACCAAGAGATGGCGACTTACAGAGAAAATTTGGAAGAAGAGCGCCAGAGCCACGAGGACTTCCGCGTTGCTGTCCATGAGAGCAAAAGGAGGCACGCGTCGAAGAAATCTGTCTATTTAGTCCCATTTTATTTGCAGATCTGGGCCCTGATGAAGCGTCAGTTCCTCATCAAGTGGCAAGACAAGTTCGAACTCACCGTCTCCTGGATCACTTCTATCGTTATTGCTATCGTCATCGGTACTACCTGGCTCAATGTTCCAAAGACATCAGCTGGAGCATTCACCCGTGGCGGCGTATTATTTATAAGTTTCCTGTTTAATGCATTCCAGGCCTTTGGAGAATTGGCTGCTACTATGTTAGGAAGACCTGTGGTCTCGAAGCACCGTGCATACGCCTTTCACAGGCCGAGTGCCTTGTGGTTGGCGCAGATCGCTGTGGATCTTGCTTTTGCAGCTACCCAGATCTTTGCGTTCTCACTCATCGTCTACTTCTCATGTAATCTTGCCAGAGAGGCTGGAGGATTCTTCACATTCTACCTGCTTATTGTTGCTGGATATCTGACAATGACTTTGTTCTTCAGAGTCATTGGATGCTGGTAAGTGATTACAAGCCTCCATCTAAAAGTATGCTACAACTTACTGACTGTATGAACAGCTGCCCAGATTTCGATTACGGAATCAAATTCGCAGTTGTTACTCTTACCTTCTTTGTGCTCACCACCGGCTACATGATTCAATATCAGTCTCAAAAGGTCTGGCTGCGATGGATCTTCTGGATCAACCCGCTCGGTCTTGGATTCTCGTCTCTGATGGCCAACGAGTTTAGTCGTATAGACTTAACCTGTGATGGGCAATCCCTCATACCAAACGGCCCAGGATATGGCGATATTGCACATCAAGTATGCACACTTGCAGGAAGTATCCCGGGAAACCCAATCGTGACTGGCGCGGACTACATCCAGACAGCCTTCTCCTACGCCCCAAGGGACCTATGGAGGAACTTCGGCATCCTGTGTGCTCTGATCGTTGCTTTCCTCATTGCCAACGTCGTCATGGGCGAAGTGGTAAACTTCGGAGCTGGCGGCAACGTGGCCAAGACTTACGTTAAACCAACTAAGGAGAGGGACGAGCTCAACGCTCAACTGCTGGAGAAACGGAACAAACGACGCACATCTAAGAGCGAGGCTGAAGGATCAGAGCTCAATATCACCTCGAAAGCGGTTCTTACCTGGGAGAATCTTAACTATGATGTCCCTACTCCAGCCGGTCAACTTCGACTTCTCAACAACATTTATGGCTATGTCAAGCCCGGCGAACTCACCGCGCTGATGGGAGCCTCTGGAGCCGGGAAGACTACCCTTCTGGATGTCCTCGCCTCCCGCAAGAACATCGGCGTCATCTCCGGCGATGTCCTCGTCGATGGTCTCAAACCCGGCACGTCTTTCCAGCGCGGCACGTCCTACGCCGAACAACTCGACGTCCACGAGCCGACACAGACCGTACGTGAAGCACTGCGCTTCTCCGCCGATCTCCGTCAGCCCGTCACCATCCCGCAGTCCGAAAAGTATGCCTACGTCGAAGAAATCCTCTCTCTCCTCGAGATGGAAGATCTCGCCGACGCCATAATCGGCTACCCCGAGTCCGGCCTCGCCGTCGAACAACGCAAACGCGTAACCATCGGCGTCGAGCTAGCCGCCAAGCCCGAACTCCTCCTCTTCCTCGACGAGCCCACCTCCGGCCTCGACTCGCAATCCGCCTTTAACATCGTGCGCTTTCTCAAGAAGCTGGCGGCAGCCGGCCAAGCGATCCTCTGCACCATCCACCAGCCCAACGCCGCGCTCTTCGAGAACTTCGACCGCCTCCTCCTGCTCCAGCGCGGCGGCCGCTGCGTCTACTTCGGCGACATCGGCCCCGACGCATCCACCCTACTCGCCTACTTCCACCGCCACGGCGCAGACTTCGCGCCCGACGCGAACCCCGCCGAGGCCATGCTCGACGCCATCGGTGCGGGGCAAGCGCCGCGGGTAGGCGACAGGGACTGGGCCGACTTATGGGCCGAGTCGCCCGAGCTCGCGAACACCAAGGACACGATCGCTAGCATGAAGGCCGCGCGCATGGCGGACGTCAGCACCACTGTCGCATCCGCATCCTCGTCGCGCGAGTTCGCCACGCCGCTGCTGCACCAACTCCGCATCGTGCAGTCGCGCACCCACCTCGCCTTCTGGCGCAGCCCGAACTACGGGTTCACGCGGCTGTTCAACCACGTGATCATCGGGCTCATCACGGGGCTCACGTATCTCAACCTCGACGACTCGCGCAGCAGTCTGCAGTACCGCATCTTCGTCATCTTCCAGGTGACCGTGCTGCCCGCCATCATCCTGGCACAGGTCGAGCCCAAGTACGCCCTGAGCCGCACGATCTTCTACCGCGAGAGCAGCAGCAAGATGTACGGGCAGTTCGCGTTTGCCTCGTCCCTGGTCGCGGCGGAGATGCCATACAGCATCCTCTGCGCTGTCGCCTTCTACCTGCCCATCTACTTCCTGCCGGGCTTCTCGACGGCGCCCAGCCGCGCCGGCTATCAGTTCCTCATCACCCTCATCACGGAGTTATTCTCGGTGACCCTCGGCCAGATGGTCGCGGCGCTGACGCCCTCGGCGTACATCTCCGTCCTCATGAACCCCTTCCTCATCATCACCTTCGCGCTCTTCTGCGGCGTCACCATCCCGCCGCCGGCCATGCCGGCCTTCTGGCGCGCCTGGCTGTACCAGCTCGACCCGTTCACGCGCCTGATCGGCGGCATGGCGGCGACGGAGCTGCACGGGCTGCGCGTCGCGTGCCGGCCGGCCGAGTTCAACCGGTTCGTCGCGCCCGCGGGCCGGACGTGCGGGGAGTACATGAGCGACTTCTTCGGGGCGGGCGGGGCGGGGTATCTGGCGAACGCGACGGCGAGCGAGTGCGAGTTCTGCGCGTACAGGGACGGCGACCAGTTCCTGGGCGGGCTGGAGATGGAGTGGGGGAATCGCTGGAGGGATCTGGGCATCTTCGCGGCGTTCATTGGCAGCAATCTGGTGATTCTGTTCCTTGCGGTGAGTACGGCCGCATCGCGTGTGGCGAGTGGATCGTGGGGGCGTGGGCTAATTCGTGCGCAGTCGAGGTTTTTGAATTTTAATCGCAGGTGAGGCGAGACGTTCATCGCGGGGGATCTTGGAGAAGTGGAGCGGAAGGCGGGAAGGGTGCCACGTCGTTTGTTCGAGGATCTCATTTCGTCAGAGATTGGAAAAGAGCCAGCACAGGACGTTATGTGCGTACACAGCGCGTGAGCGGCCGTCTGGCGTAATGGATCACTCTCTCGCAGTTGTGGCTATAGATAGACGAGGATAGACTGTTCTCACGATGCTCCTCCGTCGGCGACGAGAAGAGCAGAGCGGGCGAAAACGCAGTTTTGCAGCGTGCTGTATGTATTGTGGAATACGTAATCGTCGGATCCGCCTGGTCGCTCTCACTACTGTTGGAGGAAGCGATACGTCCCCTCTCAAATCCTGGCGAGTCCAACCCCTCAAGACCGCCTCCACCTTAGACCCCAAATTGCGAGTTGAAGAATAAAGAATTTCTGTTCCCCCATCCCAACACGAACCATGCCACAGCCTCCATCGCACGGCCCGATGCGCCATGCACGCACGAACAATGAGCGTGACGGGCACTCGCGCCAGCCATGCCTCAAATCCAGAACTCGCATTCCTTACCTTGATGTGGCGGACAGCGTGAAGCCCGCCTGTCCTGCTTCCTGCCCAGGTCCGCGACCTATCGTCGGGCAGGGGCAGGCCCGACGGATCAGAGAGGGCAGTGACGGGCGCCAGGAACCACAGCGGATTCTGGCACAGCTGCGAGGATCTGAGCATATGGGCATCTGGTTGGAAACACGCGAGGGCGAAGAAAAGGGGGGGGGGGGGATGTACGCTGAGACTACCGCGTTGTGGACCAAGAAAGAACACGAGAACTAAGACGGGATTTATCCAACGATCAACAGGTATGGTTCTCTCTATCTACCGTGTCGAGAATCCCAGCCTCCATTCGACCACACCTACACAGTCCACATCGCCTCTCTACCTCGCGACCTCCGTCGCCGTTGCATCTCCGCCATAAACCCTCTTTTCCTCATCCGCGTGCGCGCCCACATCCAAGCCGCCCTCAAAATGGGCCGCCTCGCCATGCGCCTTGCGGTCCTTCACCGCCTCGATCTCGGCGTCCAACCTACTGCCGCCGGGCTTCGTGTGCCACGGCCGCGGGCCCTCGGCGCTGAACAGGACCTCGATCTCCTCGAGCGTCTTGCCGCAGGTCTCGGGGTACGTGAAGAAGGCCTGGACGGCGGCGCCGAAGCAGAGGACGCCGAAGATGAGGAAGGTCTTGTAGGTGATGTTCGCGAAGGCGGGGGGCACGAAGAGACCTAGGAGCGGGGGTTAGCAAATTGGGAACTCGAGAGGGAGACGGCGGGGGGGGCGGACCTAAGGCGAAGTTGAACAGCCAGTTGGCGACGGCGGCGAGGGCCATGCCGGTGGCGCGCGTCTCGAGGGACCAGACTTCGGCGGCGTAGACCCAGGCGACTGGTGCGAGGGTTACGGCGTAGACGATGATGAGCAGGTACGAGAAGGCGATGACGACGTTGGACGGCGAACCGGTCACGCGGATGAGAACGTTGAGGTTTCCGTCCACGCCGCCTGGGACGTATTCGCCGTACGTTCCGAGCACGCCACCGACGACGAACTGGCAAACACCCATAGCAATGGCGCCGTAGATAAGAAGCGGGCGTCGTCCGGTTTTATCGATGAAGAAAAAGACCACGGTGGTGAAGATGATGAAGAGTGCGTACTGCACGCCCGAGCTGATCAGGTTGATGTTCCCCGTCAGCCCAGCCATCTGGAAGACGTAGACGACGTAGTATGTCATGACGTTAGCGCCGGACATCTGCTGCCAGGCCTGTACGGACATGCCAGCCAAAGTGCGCTTCCACATGCCGCGGTAGACGAACTTGCGCCAGCCCTTGGGTGACTCGCGCTCGGCTTGCAGGACGGTCCAGATTTCCTCCCACTCGGCGACGACGAGCGGGTCGTCGATGTTGCCGTTTGCTTGGATGTCGGCGAGGGTCTGGATGGCTTCTTGCGTGCGCCCGACTTTGGCGAGCCAGCGTGGGGATTTTGGGAGGAAGGGGAGACCGATGAGGAGGAAGACTGCGGGGACGAATTGGATTCCTGGGGGAGGCGGTTAGCATAGGGAAAGCGTTGGGAGAAGCTAGACATACCCCAGGCAGTGCGGAATGAGGCGGGTCCTTGAATGAATGAACATCCGTAGCCGGCGAAGAACATGATGAAGATTCCTATTAGTGCCAATCAGCAACTGACACGGCAGAGCACAATTTGCCCATGGCAAGTAAAACCAGGTCACATACCCCATTCGATAGCAAGTTGCTGGATAACAATGATACTTCCTCTCTTGTCCTTCTTCGCGATCTCGGCGAGATACACGGGAACCTGCGACGACGTGATACCAACGCAGACGCCATTGAAGATACGGCCCGCAATCAACTGGCCGAAGTTCTGGCAAGCAACTTGGATGGCCGTGCCCAGGATCCACCAGAAACAAGCAATCCAGATGGAGTTTCGACGGCCGATTTTGTCACTGATGGGACCGGCGACGAGCGAGCCGACGACGGAACCGGCGGCGAGCGCGGAGCCGATAGCACCTTGGATGATGCCGTGCGGATTGTCGAAGTACTTGACGTATTGTTCCGTGCCAACGATTGCGGACATGGAGGAGATGTCGAAGCCGAAGCTGTGCGGCGTTAGAGTAGCCCTGCCGCAATATTTGTTCTTGGAGGAGCAAAGGGAAGGAGCATCACCCACAGCATGCCACCCACGGTAGCGATCAGGGCCAACAGGTAAGTGTTGTGGATTTTGGGGAAGGACGGTAGCTTCACCATGGCGACTTCGAGGCTATGGCCCGGGTTCAGAGTATCGAGTTGGTATACAGTCTACGGGCTGAGACTGTGGAGAGCTCAACTTCGACCATGTGCGCGCGGGGACGCATATATATAATGCTCTCAGAGCTCTACACGTGCATCGTTAAACCGGTGAAGAGGTCCTAGGATGGCTTTGCACCTCTTCCGCTCGGTTGCTCCATGTTGGTGGCATCTCACTTAGTTCTTTGCGAACAAACTATGTCGTGTGATGCTTCGTCTGGGTACGTCAGTGAACAAGCATGGTCGTAAAAGTGCAATGATGCTGGCCGCAAGAAACGTTACGTGGAGAGAATAAGCTTCTGTCAACTAGAAGCGCACCAACCGGCCAAATAGTCTGCCTCCACATTGCCAGAGATCAGACAGGGGCGAGAGTGAGATCTCACGACAAATGGCGCGGGGGAAGATGCAACTGTGTACTGTGGATGCATACCACAAGATTCCGTGGTCGGTGATAGGTGCGAAAAAGAAACACAGGTCGAGGCCTCGACGCCGTTTGAACGTTGGATCGCAACGGTGGGAAGAGCTCTCGGACCCTTTGGTGCGGTTCTGGAGGTCCAGTGGCGCCGGGAGTGGCGTGTAGACTACTCGCAATTTTTTGTGCTAGAGTGAGGTTTGTATGCCATCTTCATGGAACGATGTGATATTGATCAGCGAAACTTTCATAATAATCGTGGATGCGCATTAATTGTCGGATCCTAATGATATCAAGAGTCTCGCCTTGATCTACCCGTCCACCGATGAACTTATCTTATGCGCCTTCCTGAAACATACTATGTGATAATCCGGATAATATCTCTCCGCTGATCTCCATGTCCCTGCCGCGGTTGCAGAAGAAGCTGTTGCGGAAGCGATGTTCGTATAAGAGCTGTCTGTCGTACATGACAGGCGAGTATTGATGACATTATCCGGGAACTCCGAACTCCACATTCTGGCACGGGAATTGAAGTTTCCATCGACCCTCACTTCCATATGGCCTACGTACCCCGGTACCCCAATACCCCAGTGCCCCAGTACCCCAGTACCCCTCTCCACCTTCTCAAAACCCCCGCAATGCATGCATGGTTCCTCGAAAAGCGCGCCAATAGCACCCCTTGCGTGCCTGGCTATTCTCCGCATGGCCGTCCTGTACGTGAATGTACCGCAAAGAGCTGCTGTCTGCAGAGGCTTTCGTCGGGTCAATCCGACAGAGCGCTTGCAGATCTTCGACAGCATGTTGAGGAATGAGAGTAATGCGCCAATTTGAGGCGGGGATGTCGACTCACGAGTCACGATCCCCCGCGTCGGATGCACAGTGTCACTGACGATTTTGATCAGCGTTGATTTGCCGCCGCCGTTCAGCCCGACGATGCCGATACGGTCGCCTATATGGATGGAAAGGGAGATGTCTTGTAGGACGACCGGGGAAATGGGGGAGTATTTGTAGCTGATGTCTTCGAGGGAGGCGAGCGGGCCAGGGAACCGGAGGTCGGAGGATTGTGGGAGAGTTACAGAGATGCCTTGTTCGTCCTTGGGGATCTTGATTAAAGCGAGCTTCGTGTCATGAACAACGCATACGCCATCCTCCGGAGAGTGTGTCGACTCACCAGGTGGTTCGAGCATGGCGTTGGGGAAACTAAGGCCTTTGAGAACTTCCCGTGCTTTTTTCCTCGAGATCGACGAGGCTCATCTAGAGGAACACGTACCAAGTCAGCAAATGTGCGCAGGTACAATGACGGAAGGACTGACGGATTCCCTCTCGGTCTAAAGATCAACCAGAAGTGATGACGCGCAAGGGACTCTTGAACCTTTGCGGATTCGATGTCGTCGTGATGTCTTGCCCGACCCTGCTGCACGGTAGAAGTACAAGTAGATCACCACCACTGCCGCGAAGACGCATACATCTCCTTTGCCTCTGCCACCTCCTTTTCAAACTAACCCCCTAGATCCAGAACACTACCAGCCGACAAAACATTGTTGGAAGATCTATGACCGAGGTATTCGAGCATGTGCTCTAGACTATGACATTGCAGCCTTACCCGACTCACATGGTATGTGTGCAGGTCTTCATCTTCCTCCTCCTCCTCTTTATCTGTCCCGAATCAAAATTCTGCTAGTATTAAATTATTTTAGGGACCATTGTTGGAAGCCGAGGAATTTCCTTGAATGGCGGCCAGAAGCAGCGCGTAGCACTCGCATGTGCATTGTATGCGAGGAAGGAGTTGATGATAATTGACGACGGGTTCTCAGGCCTTGATGCCGAGATAGAAGAGAAGGTCTTTGTCAAATTCTTTGGCCAGCAAGGCCTGCTTCGACAGTTAGGAACAACAGCTCTTCTCGTCAGCCATGGCGTTGATCGGCTGCCCTACGCCGACTATATCATCTCTCTAGAGGCCAATGGCCGTATTGCTTAGCAAGACACCTTTGAGCAACTGCGGGACGCTGGTGGCTATGTGGAAGGACTTGCCACCAAGCACAAGTATCAGAGTGCATCTACGACTGAGGAGGACGTTGAGGATATGTCGTCCGCCGAACAGCCCATTATTACCGCGGAGGAGCGGTCTTGATGTGTCTTGTGGCCCTTTACTCTGCCGTCACACTGCCTCTAGTTGTCTTCGTGGTCTAGGGCAAGTATCATTCTTGCAAACGTAGCTCAAGGGTCGCTGACATATGCTGCAAACATCAGTGATCCAAAAGTACTATCTACGGACCTCGCGTCAAATTCGGCTTCTGGACCTTCAAGCTAAAGCTCCATTGTATTCGCATTTTATCGAGTCACTTTCTGGGCTTGTAACCATCCGAGCCTTTGGATGGTCCGACGACTTCGTGGAGCAGAATCTAGTCTTGCTCGATAACTCCCAAAAGCCATACTATCTTCTCTTTTGTATTCAGATGTGGCTCTCCCTTGTCCTCGACCTGGTGGTTGCGGTCTTAGCTGTCATCTTGATAGCACTTGTTGTTAAGTTTCGGACTCCGTTAGTCCTGGATACGTCGGGTTGGCAATCCTCAACGTAATAAGTCTCAGCCAATCCTTAGCTTGGATTGCCAGACAGTGGACATCTCTAGAGACGTCTATTGGAGCCGTATCCAGATTAAAGAATTTCACCACGCTCACTCCTAACGAGGGTCTTGCGGGTGAGAGTCGACCTGTTTTCGATAACTGGCCTGCATGTGGCGCTGTCGAATTCAAGGATCTCTCCGCATCATATACCATTTCTGGACCCCCGATCCTCCAACGTGTCAACATGTCCATCAAGCCCGGCGAGAAAATCTGGATCTGTGGCCCTACCGGCAGCGGGAAAAGCTCGCTAGTCATGGCACTCTTCCGTCTGCTCGAGATCACCCCCAAAACTCCACCCTCGTCGATGGCGTCGACATCACCAAGATCGCGCGACCGATCCCGGCTCAACGGGGTCCCCCAGGACCGCTTCTTCATTAAAGGCAGCATCCGACTCAACTCCTCTCCGACAACGTGCACAGCGACGCCGAGATCATCGTCGCGCTTGACAAAGTCGACCTATGGCCCCTCGCCGAGTCCAAGGGTGGTCTGGATGCCGAGCTCGACGCGGAATTCTTCTCCCATGGCCAGCGACAGCTCTTCTGTCTCGTGCGCGCCATTGTCCGGAAGAGCAAGATCGTCGTCTTGGACGAGGTGTCGAGCAGTGTCGACGTGACGACTGACAGGCTGGTGCAGCGCGTGGTCCGGGAGGAATTCGCGGGCGCTACGGTTATTTCGGTGGCGCATCGGCTGGAGACCATGCTCGGCTTTGACAGGATTGCCTTGTTGAGTGATGGGAAGCTGGTCGAGTTTGACTCACCACAGGCATTATTGGGTAGGCCGAGTGCTTTCAGGGAGTTGTATAACTCATGATGGTGGAAGTTTTCTTGTCCAATCCGAGCAAAGAAGCGTTTTTTTCACTGCTTCCCTGTCTCTATATCTGTTTGGTAAGGTTAGATTAGAAGGAGGTCTCTTCTGTCTACTATCTTTGTCTAACTCTGTCGTGCAAGAAAGTACCTTGATCAAACACAGCCAGATCGCAGCCCCTACACTGGTAGCCAGCAAAGCCAAGCCCATCAACCTAAAGTCCACATCCGCAGTTCTCGTCTCCGAGTATGCTCCCCGATCCAGTCCCCAGCCTCCAGCCATGCCTTACCTCCACACGCCGTGATTGAGTTTGCACAACAGGCCCCATCAGCACGGTGATCATCACTACCATAAAGCCAAGAATCCCCCACGACCGCCCTGCCCTGCCCTTCAGCGAAGCATCCAGCTGCCTGTCCGAACAAGGGGCCAGGGCCAGCGTATAGCATAGCACGCACCTCTTGTTGAAATGAATCATCAATGTAGAAGTGATTGTATTCTAAAACTATCTAATCGAGGGAAGGGTTGTCGTAATATAGAGAGCCCGAAACAAAGGTTCAAAGGCCGGTACTTCATGCATGGAAGTTTCCATACACGGAGACGGAGATTCTCATGGAATTCTCCAAACTGAGAATCTCCGGGTGCCTACATGCACCCTCCCTTTATTCAACACCTCTCACCTCCCGAGGAAGTTCGTTCTCGATCTCCCATGTGCTTCCAGGTGCCTTGGGCTTGGCCACATATCCAATCGAGAGCAGGCGCTCAGATGCGACATCCCAGCCCGAGACGGCGCGCTTCGGGATTGCCAATGCGATGCGAGACTGGGCCACTGCGGCTTTGGCGGCAGATTTACACACTAGACAGCACTTCATCTACTCTACATTCGACACGACAGCTGCATGGACATACCGCTACCGCTCTACTTCAGCTCTACGTGCGAGGATCCGTTTCCACACAGCCCAGCTCCATCGAAGCGCCTCCACTCCAGCAGCAAGGCATTATTGAGCGACGCAGCGACAGTGCTGCGCGAAAAGCTTGACGATGTGTCACGGCTTGTCATCACTAGTTCCCTTCTCGACACTCCTCGGGCAGCAGCAGCAGCAGATCCTTCGAAGCCTTGCCAGCCACCATCACCATCACCATCGTATAGATCCTGATCTCGAGATGCTTTCCAGCACGCATGCCAATGAACGACGGAAAAGTCTGTTGCGAGAATAGACGCAATGGCCTTCTTCGTCTTTCTCCCAGCATCACTTGTGGCCGCGAGTCGCCCGTGGAGACGCGCGCACGCTGCGGCCAGAGGACGGTTCGCAGAGATGAGACTTTGAGCGATTTGCGGCGCCCGGGGCAGGCAAGGGACGAGGCGAGTGGCGTGCTGAAGCGTGATGTCTGAGGGTTAGTTACTTCAACATCACTCTGCCGCCGTACATTCAACACCAGGCTATATTTGCGTGCTGTCTATAGCTGCATTCAAGCATCTCAACTGCGATCATGTCACGGCGTGTTGATACTCCGGATGCATGCGTCAGGAAAGGTCGCGTTTGCATTATGATTTAGCATTAGATTGGTATTAAACAGGCACGCGCGAGAAGATTTAGAACAGCCCCTTCCCCATTCCTGCGCAAAGTCCGTCCTTCCGAGACCCCCTCCGACGCTGCTGCTCCTCGGCGGAAGCGCCGTCGTCTAGCTAGCCAGCGGCGCGTGGCACGTCAGCTCGTCCGTCACCGCGGCGGGGATCGTCTCGATCGTGTCCACGGCCGCGTGCACGATGACATACACGCCCGCGCCGCAGCTCGGCAGCGTCAGCGCACCGAGCGGCGTCGTGAACGTCGTCGTCCCGGCCAGGCCCTCGTTGCTGTACGCGAACTTGCCCGGCGCGCAGGTCTTGAAGGGCAGACACCCGACGTCGACGTGCGCCTCGGCCAGGTAGTACGGGCCGGCGAGGGCGTAGGTGACGACGACGGCGGCGCCCTGCAGCTTGGCAGACCACGTGCCGACGTTGGTGGCTTTGGTGATGTCGTTCTGGCCGGCGCCGACGTAGAGGGGGCCGCCGATGCCGGCGGTGAGCTGGGCCGCGGAGGGGGAGGCGTACCAGCCCCAGCGGTTGCAGGTTTTGGGCTTGGGGACGAGGGAGTTCAGGGTCAGGGATGCGGGGGCGCCGGCGCTGTAGCCGAAGGCCGTGCCGACGGAGCAGTACTCGATGACTGGTGGGGGAGGCGGGGGCGAAGGCACGTCTGGACACTTGGTGCAGCGGTAGGTGAGCTCCCAGAAGGTGGATGGGTAGTAGGAGGTGCACGCCGGATAGTCGGTGCAGGACAATCTGCCTGTGGCGGAGACGGGGCCGGAGAGGCCGGAGAGCTGGGCGTTGGTGTAGAGGTAGAACACGTAGCCTTGCTGGTCGCCGTAGGGGCACATGCCGGCGAGCACATCCTCGGTGTTGACGATGGCGCTGTAAGGGATTTCGCAGTGGACCGTCGTCTGATCCGTAGCAATGGCGCAGTAGCCATTGGCAGTTGTGTATTGCGAGGTTGGCGTGCCAGCTGGGGCTGCCAGACCAAGATAGATGTCGGCCTCGGTGTACGTGTATCCCGTGATGGACCCGTAGTCGAAGATCAAGTTGGTGCCGATGAAGTTGTAGCAGATCTTGGTCTTCGTGGTGCAGAGAGCCTGATCGCCAATGCACAGGTCCCAGCACATGTCCTGGCGGAGATTCTCAAGTGGGAGCTGGAAATTGTCGGCATCGGGGATGGGCACACCGGCCGTCTCGGCCGTGCAGACGCTTGTGTCCCATCTCTTGGAGAGGGAAGGGATGGAGGCGGCAGAGCTGCCGCTGAGCAGGTTGCCCAGCACGAGGAGGAGGAGACTGGAATGAGAAACCATGACGAAAGTCGCCGCGCGCAGATCAAGCACAAGTGAACAGGAATGATGCGGTGAGAAAGAGAGAGGGACATGGAATATAAGGTTCCTTTTAGCTTACTGCGTAAGAGAATACCTAGATAGGTGACAACGATGGGGCGGCTCGAAATAGGTCCCACGTACAGGAATTGAGACATCCATTTTCAATAAAGCCATCTTTTTCGGACTGCTGCAGACGCTTTTGCTCAACAAAGCTTGGTTCCTTCCCCGCTTTCTGTCCCCAAATTGGGTCCAGAACTACCTATGTACATTGTACTATGCGCTGGCCACTGTACGGAGTAGGCCATAGAAAATCTTGCGATGCCGACGCCACTATGAAGCAAGCTGAAAGGTAAACTCCGCCACCAACTCTTTCTTGGACAGTCCGCTACTGACATGCAGCAGAAGGCGCGGAGGTGCGGAGGTGCCGCCATGCTCATGATCATGCTCATGGTGGGTTCTTGTGTTGGCAAGATATGACATTCGTTTCCATTATTTCGAGCTTCAAGCTTCGTAGCCAGGAATGCGTGTTATTTTCGTAATAGTCGGATGCTGTGTATGTTGTGTATGCTGTGTATGATATCCATCGATGGAATGTAGGCTTAAAAAATTGCAAAGGCCTAGACTGCCGCACGGTTCCAGGGGTTCATGGGTTCATGGGTTCAGGGGTTCAGGGGTCGATCCCGGATCCCAGGTCCCAGGTGAGGCTGAACCTCTAGAGCTAAGTCAGCAGCTGGTTGGTTATACCCGACGAAGCAATTATTGCCGGATCAGGTGCTCGAATGTCACTGACATGCTTTTACTGGCGCGTAAAAAGCGCCATGTTAGATATCAGATATTAGGGGAGATCATAGCCCAACAGGCACAAACAGAGACAAACATAGGACTGTACTGTACATATGTGCATGCATATGTATGTATATACTGTACGAATATGCGTGTACGGCCTTGTGGTTGACAAGATGACACGTCCGTATTAACAATCCATACATATGTATGTAGGTATGTAGGTATGTATGTATGTATGTGCTTACCTAATATTCAGGAGCCACATTCGAAAGAAGGAATTGCCATATGTGATCAATGTCGATCAGTAGGTCAGTACCTAGTAGACCTCCGAGGAAATGATCATATAGGACTTGTAGAGCTTGTAGGGCTTGCTCTAGACTAGATTTCAGCGTGCTTTCTTCATCGTAAGGCTGGCACAGCAAAACATTTCTAACCTGATATTTTTCGAGCGCGTATGTACTCGGTGAAGAACACAACAGACCAAGATCCTAAATAAGATCCTAAATCTTGATTGTCAATTCGCAGGAAGCTTTGTAACGCGCTTTACAAGCAGAGCATACGTAGTGACCGCAGAGAACAAAGCGTCCACAAAGCTTCTCCTCAATGCCACATAGGCCCGTGAGTCGTGACTTTCCTGGCGTAGTAGATGGCCTTGTCCGTCATCATCGCTTTCTCTCGGACAAGAGCTAGAGCTTTCTCGGAGTCGAGACTGCACCTCTCCAATAGTTGCTTCCAAGAAGTGAAGGCTTTTGGAACGAGCCAAAGGCGCCCTAGCTGCAACCGGAAAAAATGCCAAAGTAGCCTTTAGTGTTTCTCGCATGCGCATCGCACGGCTTTGCTTCTTTTCCCATCTCCAGCTCTGTAGCATGGCGCTTTCTCTGTTGCTGAGAATCCAATCTCGCGAGGGTCGTCATCGGCGGCAACAGCATGGTCTGTGTGGCGCTCATTGAAAACATGTGCAGCTCTTCATCCTCAACTCCATCTTCATCCATGCTCGATGCGGCAACCCGGCGTAACCCCATCTTCTAGGACTTGGCAGCAAGGACCCTCGCCAAGGCGCTTCAACCCAACCCCCCATCGAGCCCCTCTTCGTCCGCAAAATAAGAGTTCCGGCGATCACGGATCGCGGCTTGGCTCTTCGCCTTCACCCAGATCCTCTTCCGCGACGGCGAAAATGGCTTGTTTGATGACGGCATAGACGCACTCCATGGGAAACGAGTCGGTACTTATCCCGAAGATCCTTTGTCCGAAAGTGACGGGAAACTGGGAGGAGTAAGGAAGTTAGGCATATAAGTAGTTAGCCATAAACCTCATATCTCACAGTGCCAGTATCTCACAGTGAGTGCCATGTAGAGCGAATCAAATACGGAGAATGTGGAGTGACTGCTTTTCCCCTATATAAAAGTCCCTGCTGACCTTTCCTGCCCCAGGCGGTTGATAATCGTGGCGGGATTCTTGATGGTAGATCACCATCAATTTACTCTGTGGAAACCGGACATTGGCGCGGTCAAGCTGCTGTGGTTGATGCTGGACCTGCGACCGCCAAGTGCGATTCTGTTGAGCGAGGATGCGGAATATTTGCGCCATGGTGGCGGGGAATGGATCGGTCACGGCAGGATGACAGCAAGGGGCGATTAAGGTGGTGAGGTGAGAGAGAGCGGTGGGAGAAGGGAATCGGGTTCCAAGGTGTGCATAGGGAGTGGCGGCGACGGGAAGGATGGGTGTAGGTCTTGTATTATCTTGATATTTGAAGGCTGATGCGGAAAGATTGAGGGGGCATTTGTGGAGAGGAATGCACGGCTGAGAAGAGATGCGCGCACGAGTCGGATGGTTTGGGATAGATGAGCCCGGAAGAATGTTTGTCTCGATCTTGCTTAGTGAATTGATGGGAGGTCTAAAGAGACGGTAAACTGTCACTCGAGTGCATTTTCAAGGTACAATGGCGAGCAATTTAAGAAGGAGAGGAAGTTCGATAAGGAGAAGTTCCTAGTAAGAGACCTTGCGGAAATGGGAGGGGGCAGACGGTGAGAAGGGAAGAGATCGATGGAAAAATTAAAGCTGCGAGAATATGAGAAAGTATTGTGGTGAAAAAAATGCCATTGCCCCAAATGTAGGGCTGTTCGTTCTGTCGAAGTGAGGTTTGCAGTAACGTTGTAGTAGCTGAGTATCTTTGTTCAAGGGGACTGTACTGTAGAAAATAGTCACATAGCTAGCGTAGCAGAGGATGAATCCGAAAGAATGAATTGATTCAATTGATTCAATTGAACTATCTAAACTATGGGATCGTATTTGTAGCTGATACGGCGTTTGTATAAGGGTTTGAGAGCCCTCATGCATTGAGCCGTCAACTCTGTGAAATTCTCACATTTCACGGAGACCGCCGTCACCAACACGGAATCCCAAGTCCTTCCAACATATACTTGGTTCGTATTCAGTAAATTTGACTTAACTCGACTAGATGTTGAGATTCGAGGTAAATGGTGGTCGAGATGGCAAATCGAGTGCTAGAAAAGACCGAAAAGCTTGCTATAAGAGGCCTGAAAGCTCGAACACTGAAGTGAGAGCGATTTAATGTTAATATTCAGGATTTCTAGGCGATACTCTAAGGCGGTAATGTGATCGAGTTTGTATATTAAGGTTATGAAGGTTGTAAGAGAGGTTGAAAGAGAGGTTGAGAGAGATGAGAGTTAGTTGAGTGATAAGAGATGATGTCGAATAGTTAAGTGACAGAGAAAAGTAGTTGTTAAATGAAGAAAAAAAATAGTTGTAAACTGTAAAGGAAATAGTTGTTGAATGATGGTAGACGAGGCTGTATTTGATATTTATAATTATAGACGACAGAGGTACTCGTGGCTAGCAGTTTCATTTTTCTCGTCTCACTATCGTCTCACATCTTAAGCAGCTTCTTTTCTTCCTAACGAACCCTTTCTATTCCAGCTCGAGTTCCTCACGTCCTTCCTCTCTCTCATAAGTCCGTTTGCCATTCCTCATCATCTCCACTAGTACCCTGCTCACGCCTCCTCTCTCTCTTCTCCATATCCATCTATCCACCTCATCTGGATCGATGCGCTTTTTACTTTTTTTTTTACTAAATATATTATATTAACATACAAAAATATAAAATAGGCCTGCTGGCCCAATGGCAAGGCGCTTGACTACGAATCAAGAGATTGCAGGTTCGATCCCTGCGTAGGTCAACTCATTCATCATTCTCAGCACTGGTTGGATAATATTTTTTGCTTTAGAGATCATGTGGAGCATATAAGCGAGCGAAAGGAGAGCAAATGGCAGCCCGCGATTGGCGCGCTTCTAGTGACGAATTAGCCTGTCTATGCGCTTGACGTTGGCATAGTGCTGCGTTTTGATCAAAGGTTGTGTAGATGTGAGAAATGGACTATGGCGATATGGTGATAATAACTGGTGAAGCGGACGTATAACGGTAGGAGTTGCTCCGTTTTGTTGCATTCATGTCTGCTATTTCCCAGAACCTCGTCTCTCTTTGGACTGCGCGTTCGGCTTTTTTCAGCGAGCATCTGATTCTGTCGTGGACTTGTATAGTGAAAAGCAAGAAGCAACCAATCTATCGCCCGGAACTGCTCCGAGAGCTGCACCCTGCATCTGCATATCCTCAAGATTTCCCACCATTTAAATTATGGCTGCTTTCAACCGGCAGTAGCGCGGTGTATGGACCGTTGCCATGGATCGGCGGAGGCGCCCAAGTCAGCACAGCACGCCTTGCGTCGAGCCACGAGTCTCCCTGTTTTACCACACGAGTGTCCAAAATCTGACGAAGAAACGCGGACGACTGGGCCCGTTGTCGCCTCTGAGTAGTGGAAAGGCTGCGGAACGAAGACCTCCGTAGACATGACTGTTTAGCCCGAATCGCAGTTGGAGAAGTGCGGAGAGGAACTGGGGTAGCGCGCAGAAGCTGGGGAACATGTGGAGGGATCGACAATGACTGAGGATCAAGGAGGAGCTTATATAGACTCTATCAGCACCATGGAGCGAGACTGCAGATCGGGATTCGAGAGCAAGACCTGGGAGTGAGCGAAACAGCGTCCAACAATGGGGAAAATCTTCAATATCTCCCTGGCGACCTTCGCCGCAACTGGGTGCGCAACACAATTATTTCTTCTCTAAACACAACCTTGTCTTCCTCCTGCAGACTAACACACTCAGGTCCTTCCTCTTCGGCTACGATGCAGGCGTGATGACCGACGTGATCCAGTCCAAACACTTCCTGACGTACTTCGGAACCGATGTCTCCTCTCCCATCATTGGCGCCATAAACAGCACCTTCAACGGCGGGGCAGTTTTCGGCTCGCTCATGGGCGGGCTCACCATGGACCGCTTCGGACGGCGCAAGACGATCCTCATTGGGGCGCTAATCTGCCTTGCCGGGGCGATCCTGCAGGCCGCTGCGGTCAACCTGCCCATGATCCTCGTAGGAAGGATTTTCGCTGGTTGGGCGGTTGGATTGCTGAGCATGAGCGTGCCGGTGTACCAGAGCGAGTGCGCGCATCCGAAGATCAGGGGGTTGATTGTTGGGTTGGCGCAGCAGATGATCGGGGTGGGGTTTATTGTGTGCGTGCTCCTTTTTCTCTGTCGTCATTTTTTCCCGCTCTTAATTGAGTTCCTGAGCTGAAGGTTTCCCTGCTGACACATGCAGCTCGACATGGGTAGGCTACGGCTCCTCCCACGCTCCAGACACCTCCAGCTTCCAATGGCGTTTCCCCCTCGCCTTCCAGGCTCTGCCGGCCCTCCTTCTTGCTGTCGGCATCATGTTCTTCCCCGAATCTCCGCGGCACTTGATGGAAACCGACCGTGAAGAAGAAGCGATGCGCGTGTTGCAGAAGCTGCATGCGGACGGCAGCAATGGCGAGTGGATCCAGAAGGAGTTCCATGAGATCAAAACCACGATTGCTGCCGAGAAGGCGATCACTGTGCCGGGGTGGCGCATCATGTTTACAGTCCCACAATGGAGAACGAGGTTGATGCATGGGGTTGCGGTGCAGGTGTTTACGCAGTTTACTGGAATCAGTGAGTTCTTCCAACCCCTTCCCCCAGCTAGTTTTTATTTCTGTAGTGCTGATGCGGACCCAACGTAGACGTGATCGGATACTACCAAACCGTCATGTACGAATCCCTCGGCATAGTGGGCAAGCGCAAACTGCTCGTCGCCGGGATCTACAACTGCGTCGGCCCGTTGGCAAATCTCTTCTTCATCGTCTTCCTGATCGACCGCGTTGGGCGGCGCAAGCCGCTCATCTGGGGCACGGTAGCCATCGCAATCGCGCTGGTCTGCGAGGCCGTGGTGAATAGCCAGATCAACCCCGACGCCCCGAGTCAAGGACTCAGTATTGCAGGCGTGTTCTTCTTGTTCTGCGTCACCGTGATATTCAGTCTGAGTTGGGGCCCGATTAGTTGGGTCTATATGAGTGAGGTTATGCCGATGCAGATCCGGGCGAGGGGGAATGCTTTTGCGACCGGGATTGGGAATTGGTTGGTAAGTATCCCTCCCTCTCTGGACCCCGTCGGCGAGGTCTTGAAAATGGTGGCTAAGTCGGCAGGTCTCGACATTCTGGGCGCAAGTGTCGCCGACAGCGCTTAAGGAGTTGACGTGGAAATTCTATTTCCTCTTCGTTGCTTGGGACATCTTGGTCACCATCCCGATCGTGTTCTTCTTTTTCAAGGAGACGAAGCAGGTCAGTCTCGAGGACATTGATTTGCTGTTTGGGGAGAGAGCGCTGGGCACGTTGCCGGATGATCTGCATAAAGAAGGATTTGATCATCCAGAAGTAACGGCAATTGAGACGCAGATGGAAGTTGAGGGGAGGAAAACTTGATGGGCAATTGGTGGGAAGAAAAGAAGCTGCTGAGAGGGAGAGCTCTTCCTCAAAATGTTCTACAACTTAAACTTTGAAGTCATGATGCAAACCCCCATTGCCCTTCCCCCAGACCCTAGAACATTGTGAACGATTAAGTTCCGACTACGCCATTAGTTAGTGCATTAAACGTCACGGATTCCTTCATCTTTAACATGTCATCGATGTAGTTATCTGTGGCTCATTCTTAGTCTGAATTTTGTTCTGGACTAGAAGTTAGAACAAGGGTTAGTATAAAATTATAAATCGTCCTCCCTCCATAGCTTTTATACTTGCTTCAATATTAAGCTTCAATATTAATTTACTCAGCAGGGCAGACCACCCCTGACCACTTCACACGTGAGATGCGCAACGAACACGATTCCATCAGCGATTCAGCCTTAGATGAGAACGATTTGATGAGAACGATTTCACTAACTAAACATCAAACACCTGATCTGACCATCACCTCTTCATTTCCCTCCAGGAACCGTCGCCACGTTCATTATAATGGACTATCATAATGGACTTGTTCGACGAATTAGAGAATCTGGCCATTAGTGCTGTGTATGAGGAGCCGGAGGAGAACGGAGAACGAGGTACATACGACCCAAGCCAAGGAACAATCAAGATGTGGCAAGACCGCTTTGGTTATACATACGAAGAAGCTGTAGCAATCATTGGAATCACCAAAACTGCTGCAGCCATCTACTTCAACACAACAAAGAATCCCATCGCCCGTACAGGCACGTACTGTCTATCTCCTCAAACTCGAGGAGGACGGTCCCCTCTCCAGTACGGCAAAGGTCCAAACAGCCGCAAACCTTCCGACTATCCCAGAGTCGCGCCATAGAAGCAGCGAGGAAGGAAATTCTGTGTTCTGCAAAGTTGACGGTCGGGCAAAGATGGCCATCGAAAACTGGCTTTCCGCACAGAAGGAGCCCGGATTCAGACCTCTGTTTGTCCCCGTTGGAAGGGCACACAAGGAACTGTCCTCGCAGTCGCTCTATCCTACACTTGGCAAAGACACAATACTCCCGCAATTTAGGCCACAGGATCCGCATCTACTCAGGACAGCCCCCTCCTTTGGTCGAACACAAGACCAGTACCCGGTCTGGTATTTCTTCTACGGTACACTAGCTAGTGTTCCCAAGCTCTGCAGTCTGCTTTCTCTCTCCGAAGATGAAATCCCGATTTTGCATGAGGCCAGTGTGACGGGAGGGAAGATGGAGACGTGGGGTCAGGGAAAGTACAATGCACTTGTTGATGGACCGGAGACGAGCCGTGTTGAGGGATCGGCATACCAGGTCATGTCAGAAGAACACGAGGATGCGCTGAGAAATACGAGACTGAGTCGTATGAAGTTTGAGGTGTTTAATTGAGATGGATAGTACCACAGTTCAGGGCTGTACGTTTAGATTTGTAGGTGAGATTGATTGAGATCTGGAGATCATTGGGTTTGAGAGTTGCTACTCAATTGGATATCAGCCAACAAATCATCAAGTTTTGAGTCACTTCAAGAAGGTGACACGGGAGAGACTTAGAATCATAGAACCAGTCTGAAATTTTTTCTACCTGTTCTTCATGACTTGCCTATATGTAAACCCCATGATTACGCCATCGGCCATAGCAGTATCTAGCATCAAATACAGGTCACCAAGCAAAGCATCAGTGACCACTTACCACAAATAAAGCGGGGCGAAGGACATCAATAAAAGGAAGCAAAAAGGAAGGAGAGAAGAGAGACAAGGATATAATAAAGAGAGCAATAAGGAGATATGAAGGGAAGGGCAAGAAGCAAATCCCAAATCATCGAAGAGCGCTCGCTCAATAGCCTTCCCCCATTCTTCACCCCCTCACCTCCGCCACACCCGCTCCCCAAACTTCCACACCTCATCCACCACCAACTCCAACCCCTCCTCCCCTCCCATCTCACTAAGCACCACCAAATCCGCATGCGCCCCAACCTGCAACCCTCCCTTCCTCCCCTCCAACCCCAACATCCTCGCCGGCGTCGCCGTCACCGTCCCCAAACTCCGCGCTATCCCCGCCCCCGTCCACCGCATGAAGTTATTCACACACTCGATCAGACTGATGGCCGAGCCCGCCAGGATATCGCTTCCCTCCAGCGTCAGTCTCGGCCCCGTCTTGACAATCCTCTCCTTCCCCGACGAGCCCCACGAGTACAACCCGTCCGGCAGCCCGACGAGATGCATCGCATCCGTCACCAGCACGCAGCCGCTGGGGTGCGCCGAGTAGGCGATCTTCACGGACGCCGGGTGCAGGTGGATGCCGTCGGCGATGAGGCCGAAGAAGGGACGGGCGGGGATGAGCGCCGTCGACGCGCTGGCCCGGCGCCCGTGCTCCGAACTCGATCGTGCGGACGTGGGCGTCGTTGGTGATGTCGCAGACGGGGATTTGATCTCCGTGCTGCCCAGGACGCCGAAGATCCCCGGGTTCCGGTGGTGCAGGGGACGCATGGCGTTGAAGAGATGCGTGATCATTGTTGCGCCCGCGGCGACGGCCTCGGAGGCTTCTTCGTACGTGGCCTCGCTGTGCCCGATGCTGTAGACGATGCCTTTCTCGACGATCTGCGGGATCGCGTGGCGGACTCCTCGCTCGGGCGCCGCCGTCAATATCTTCACATTCTTCAGGTTCTCGGCCCCATAGCACGCCTCCAAGTCGCCAAATCCGTTCGCGGCTTCGAGCAGGACGGCGACGTTGTGGATGCCATTCTTTGTCGGCGAGAGGAACGGCCCCTCGATGTGCGCGCCGAGTGACTCGGCGCCGAGCTCGGCGAGTCGCGCGGAGCCGGAGGGCCCGAGATGCGGCAGCAACTACTCCAACGTGAGCACTTTCGATCCCCTCTGGGTCACTCAAGCCGGGAATGATGAGGAAAAAGTAATGCGGACCTTGTGATACACCTCCTTCCGCTGACTCGTCACAGTAGGTAGATAACTCGTCACCCCCGTCGCCACCAACCTCTTATTCACGTCCGCCAGCAACCTCGGGAATCGCTCCAGCTCGTCGGGCACATCTGAGAAATTAACCCCGAAGGCGCCGTTCAGCTGCACATCGATCAGGCCCGGCGAGACGATGCGGTTGCCGAGATCGATGACGACGTCTGGAAGGCGTTTCTGGGAGTAGAAGACTTCTTGGCCGTTGAGGATGGTGCCGCTGAGGGAGGAAATCCAGAGGTCGGCGGAGACGAGGGAGGAGCCGGCGACGAGGCGGCAGTTGGTGAATTTGGTTATGATGTCTCTCTTGATCGCGTCATCTGGAGAAACAGGAGGGGTTGGACATGACATTGTGGATGCCGGAAGTCTGAAAGGAAATAATACTGATAATGCGGATGCGACAAGCAGAGAAGGAGAGAAAGCTGCGGCTCGATTGAGGCGACAGTCACAGATTGGAGATCTACATTGTGAATAATAATGAAATCTGAAAACTGAATCAACCTAACTGTTTCCTTTGAATAATCGACGGGCAGCAATTACTGGAGAGTGACTGGATGGTTACAACGCGTTATCAAGTTTTTGAGGAACCGAGGACGTTGAAGTCAAAGAATGGCACTGGTGGTACTGTGGTACCTATTCATGTAACGTTGCCGATCCATATCCATATGTAAGCGACGAGAACCTGTTGGCATGAGCGGGCCATGCTACATACCGCCACATAAACCTTCCGAGCCTCCACCTTTAGATAACTTTATCGCAATTGCTACGATCTGAAGAATTGCAGCGAGTAGATTTTTGAAAGGCTTAGAACAATTTGTGCTAGGTATACAGGATGCGGGGTATCTCTTCCAAATTCGCTCAGATGTTCAAAAATGTGAAAGAACAGTTGCTGCATAGCTGCTCCGACTTCCTTCATGATCTCGCTCTCCATAACTCTGCATAACTTCAGCACGTCTCGGCCTCCTGATCCACCTGCTGCTCAGCGATGCTAAGCCTCCCTGCTTTCAGGCTCTACTGCGAAGTCGAAGCGTCGTGACTTGCGTGGTCGAGGGATACTACCTCTGGAGCTGAAGCAATCATTTTGCTTGCAGATCTCTTGCCTGTCGATTTCTAGACTCAAGCACTCTGATTCTGAGTATGTCGAATACTTGCAGAACTTAACCAGGAGTCTTTCAGTCGTCAGATGCAGAAAAATATCGCTTCGGCTTCTGTCGCACCTCCTGAGCCTTTACGTCTGCCGGAACTCTGAGATGATGCACCACGTGCGGCCGATATATAGCATCGACAGGCGGCATCCAGTCGTCCAGACTCAGCGGAAAGTATTCGTAGAGCTGATCAATGGTTTCGAGCGGGCTGGTGACGGATGGTTTGTGTACAATCGCCTCTGCCGAAGACGCTGATGCATCCGAAATATGAGTGTGAAGGTCATCGTCAGACAGCGATAGACATATGGGAGGCCTTTGCAGAGTTGCAGATCGTGGTTCATCCTTGATCTCTGCTGCTTGCCATTGCGTTGCAGGGACAGGTCGCCGTCTCCTTTGTGCCATTGGTGATGCTGACGCGGGTTTCTTTGCGCGCGGCTCGACTAAAGCCGGAGAAGACAGAGTTGGAGACGACGCATGAGGCCATGATGATATATTTTCAGGGGGTTGCTGTAAAGAGTTTTGTCAGTATACTAGGCTATGCACCGCGGAGACGATGAAGACGAAGCATTTATAACTCGAGGAGTATTATACAATGCCAGAACTTTGAAGATTTGATAAAATAGGAGGATAACTGTACCTGAAACGATTTCTGTGAATGATGTTTAGACTCCTGAGATATCGCCGGCTCGATCCATTGTGGGGTAGTCGCCGCAACGCTCCCGGTACTCCTATTCCGATTTGCTGCATCTGATTGTTTCCGCTCGTTGAGATGTACATCTTTACTGCTATCGAAGTTTTTTGGACTTCGTCCTCTGACGACTATTGGATTTGAATGAATTTCGGCGATCTTAACCAACTGATTGTCCTCTTCAATCTTCGCCATCAAAGCGATCTGGATTTGATAGTGTTGCTGTAGCCCCTTTCTGCGTCCATTATTTGCCGTCGCATACTTGAACTGTAATCGCCTCCATGCTATAGGAATACTGACCAGCACTGGATCTGCCTCTTGATTGGAAGTCAGATCTATCGGAATATTCGCAGGTGCTGATCCAGCCTTGTCCTCTGACGACAACGACCCATTCGCTAACCCCGACTTCCACGGAACTGATATTATCTCAGTAGTCTTTCCCTCGATTGATTCGGTTGCAGACAACACTGCCACCAGATCGTGGATAGGGACATGTCTTCCTTGGTCAAGAAGCAGATGTCCGATGCTTCGTGATAGCGTGATCGCACCAGCGATTTGGAAGAGGTTGCGCCGGTAGCATGTAAGCTCCAGCGGACGGCCGGCTGTATCCCCTTCAAAGACATCTTCAGCAATAGAGAACATGCCGTTCAGTTCGGCCGTCAGACGAGGCCATGTTTGTCCTGCCCCGTCAATAACCGGTGTCTTGTGTGTCGCGGCTCCAAACCCAAGGAGCTTGTTATCGAGGTCTGCGGATGGAAATTCTGGCACAGGAGCTCCTGGATCGAGAAGAGTATCGAAATATCCTGCATTATAATAAGCCGAAGGGTCTTCGAAGCCAGATGTAAAGTCGTAAGACGTTGGCGTGAAGACTGGCAGCGAAGAAAGATCAACATTCAAGTCGTTGCTGGGCAGAGTCAGCTTCTTGTAGCTCGTCTTGAGGCTGCAGACTTACAACATAGCTTCTCCAGAGAAGTCGAGTCCATGGCCATATCCCTCGTCCATGTCTGCGATTCCTGGTGGCATGCGCATCATCTCAATGGGCGCTGACTGCGACGGCATGGTCGATCCATCATAGCCCGCCATCTCATCGTCGCTCGCGTCTGCTTATGCGACGTTGCGGTTCCAGCGTCAATGTGATGCGATGCGATGCGATGTGATCCTGAACCGTCGAACGAGCATACCGTGGTCGTCGTTGAGGTTGTTGAATTGGCATTATCGACAGCTGCGGGGATAGCCATATCTCCGTGTCCCCAGGTTACATTAGCAGTAGGTACATATCCTCAGCAGTCATACCCCGGCACCAAATCATTCATCCCTTATCATCACCTGTCTCCGTCGCGGACCCGCCGCGAAACACAGACAAACATACTGCCAGCGCTTATACTCGCTCACACTTTGCGATCAGACGTCGAGAAGAAATATATCACTCCATATAGCGTCGCGAAACCCTTCGATGCGAGTCTTGCAGGCTGAAGCTCTTTGTGCGAACCTTGTAATGGCCCACGACAGGAAGCTGGGCTTACGGGAAGAGGACAGCGAAGACAGCGAACAGAGCAAAACGTAGACCTTCAGAATGGCGAGTTACCACGATGGTTTGGACCCAATATGGGACAATATGGACCGGTAAGTACTTCTCGGCATCTCGAGAATGAATGCATACTCATAGTTTCAGGGCCATGGGCCAGCTCTTCATGATGGGCTGGGAAGGAGAAGAAGTCACGCCGCAGATCCGCTCACTCATCGCAGACTATGGCCTGGGATCTGTTATTCTCACTGCGAAGAATCTCAAGTGTAGGCCAGAGCTTCCTTATGTCAACTTTCATCATATCCAGGCTTCTTTCTCTGCTCTAACACTGCCCAGCCGCCGCGGACACGGCCAGGCTTGTTCAGGAGCTGCAGACCATAGCTCGGGATGCCGGCCACCCAGTTCCTTTGCTTATTGCGGTTGATCAGGAGAATGGCGGGGTCAACAGTTTGTATGACGAAGAGTACATTTGCCAATATCCAAGCGCCATGGGTATTGCAGCCACCGGCTCTCCAGATCTTGCTTACGAAGTGGCCAAAGCCACAGCGTTGGAGGTGTCATCAGTCGGCGTCAATATGATTCTTGGGCCCGTTCTAGATGTACTCAATAACGCTCAACTACAGCCCTTGGGCGTAAGAGCAACTGGCGATGATCCACAGGAAGCGTCTCAGTATGGTATTGCGTCGATGAATGGATACAAGGAGGTTGGGTTGACGACTTGCGGAAAGCATTTCCCATCATATGGCAATCTTACCTTCCTTGGCTCAACATTGGATATGCCAATTATTACAGAGACTCTGGAGCAGCTGAGCCTGAGTGCTTTGGTGCCTTTTCGAAACGCCATCAATGCGGGCATTGATGCCATTATGGTTGGAGGCTGTGCCATCAATAACGTGGATATGAACATCATGCACGCCTGTTTATCCAAGGAGGTTGTTGATGATCTACTTCGCCGGGACCTCGGATTTAATGGGGTTGTCATATCCGAATGCTTGGAAATGGAAGCGCTGAGTGTTGATATTGGCTTTCGAGGAGGTTGTGTCATGGCCATTGAAGCAGGTTGCGACCTCGTCCTCCTGTGCCGTTCATTCTCCGTCCAAAAAGAAGCATTATCGGGTCTGAAAATCGGACTCGAAAACGGAATGGTATCAGTTGACCGGGTCAGAACATCTCTTCGACGAGTCCTTAAGCTGAAAGCAGCCTGTACATCCTGGGAGAAAGCCCTCCATCCGCCAGGCCTCAAACTTCTTTCGAAAGTCCATCGTTCCCACCTCTCCCTCTCAACACGCGCGTACGATAGTTCTATCACCGTCATGCGCGACAACAATCAACTGCTCCCGCTCTCCCACACCATGTCGGAGAATGAAGAGCTCCTCCTCCTGACTCCATTATTGAAACCTCTTCCAGCATCCGCAGCAACAAAATTTCTCTCTGAAGGCAAAGCAACAGCCATTGAGCATGACCGATGGATGGACCGTGGCTCTATTATGTCCGGCGAAGGAGTCTTCCGCGAGCTCGGAAGACAATTGGCAAGGCAGAGACGTGGCAAGCTCCTTCATACATCCTACACAGCAAATGGCGTCCGGCCCACCCACGAACACCTCATAGAGCGCGCCTCCTCAATCATAATCGTGACTGCAGATGCGAACCGCAATCTCTACCAATCCGGCTTTACCAAACATGTCGCTATGATGTGCTCTCTTCAGTCCGCAACTGGCAATAAGAAATCTCTTATCGTCGTTTCTGTGTCATCTCCTTACGATTTTGCCCGCGACAAAAGCATAGGAACATACATCTGCACCTACGACTTTACTGAGACTGCCATGGCAGCTTTAGTTCGTGTCCTCTTCGGCCAATTTGTGCCTCAGGGCAGTATTCCAGGTTCACTTAGGAAAAGCGCGAAAGTCCAGAAGTCCCGCCAAACCTGGCTGGTAGAGCCCTACTCATCCAAAGACCGCCGCAGCCTGAACACTCTCATCACAACTGTCTCAAAATCCTCTTTACCCGGCAACCCCTCTCCTGTCGCCGGCGCCACAGCCGCATCCTTCACGCTCTCCGATCCCGCGATCATAGAAGCCCACTTCGTCGTCCGCAACTCAAGTACCGGCGCTCTTTACGGTTTCTGCGCTACTTACGCCACCACTACAACCGGGCACATCGGCGCATTATTTGTCGATCCCAGCAAGCGCAACCTTTCGATCGGCCACTCCCTCTACCAACGGGCTCTGCGCGCCTTAACTGCACGCCCAGGCCCATCAAGTCTCCACATCGGCGTCAAGCTGCCCTCTATCTACCCCGGCATTCCCAGCACCGACGGTTCCCTCCCCCGCCTCCGTCGCTGGCTGACCACAAACCTGACCCAGACAGTCAACACAGTCGTCTCTACAAAATTCGCAAGCTGCATCATCCCCGACCTCCAGACCTGGTCTCCGCCCGACCACCTCGTCAAATCCGTCCAACGCCTCCCCATCGACTTCGACCTGATCCACGGCCTCGGCAGCCTCGACGACGAAACGGCGCTGCACCTTACTACGCACGGGGGCTGGGAGACGTATAAACTGTATGCGCTGGCGTTGGCGGATGCGGAGGCGTGTGGCGTTGTGAGGGCGAAGAGGAGGGACGATGGGCGCGTTGTGGGGAGTGTGGTGTTGTGTCGTGCGGGCACGATGTTGGGACAGTGGCTGCCGAGCCTCGTGGGGGGGAATGCGGGCGGGGTATTGGCGCCGGTGGTGAGGAAGGGGTGGGGGATCGGGGAGGAGGAGGGGTTGCTGCTGCTGGGCCTGTTGTTGTTGGGGGCGAGGCAGAATAAGGCGCATAGAGCGGGAATGTCGTATTTGGATCTGGTGAGTTCTTTGCTCGTCGTGGAAGAGGTGTGCTAATGAGTAGTAGATACCGGCGCAGAGTCTGGAGACGATCGCCCCGCTGGGATTCAAAGTCCTGCATTCTTTCACGGAGCTCTCCTGTGATCTGTCTCAATGAGCGTAGAGCATGTCTTATTTCGATCTTGATCCGAATTTACGATTCTAGGATATCCGTCGTGGACAGACTAGTCTATTTTGTGGAAATACCTACAGGCCATTCACCTACGCTCAAATATCTTTGGACTATGTATAAAACCCTGCTTTCCACCTGTAGATAGACCTTCTCTTCTTAATCCAAACAATCCACACAATAGCTCCCTGTGCACCGTGACGGATGTCACATCAAAAACCAAGGAGTCCTCAACTGCTAGAACGAACTTGCAGTGTGCATTAAAATACACCTTATCCACGCCCCAGTGAGCCTTCGACTCTCTGTAAAATCTCCTACATCACAGCTCAACAACGTTTGCTGACGACTCAATATCAGGATTGGGCCTTTGTCCGAGCACGAGCGACTCCTCATCCTCTGGCTTGATCTCCAAATAAGAGGCTTCCTTATGACCCGCCGATACTCGGCAGCAACCACGTTTTCCCCTGTTAGGGTGTGCCCATCAAGGGTTCTCTAGATGTAGAGATGGAAACCTGGACCTCGGGAACAAGATTGAAGAGCAGCTCGGACAATGGAAGTCCACCGAGTCTTAATTCCCCAAGCCCCCTCCCGTCTTGTGCATCGTGCTATTCAAGCCGATCTGCGCCCAACGCCATGAAGTACCTTTCCGACTTCCTCTCACCAGCCCGTTTGTGGACCTCTCGGCGTTCAAGCAATGCTCTGGCGCCTCCGCATGCTGCGTTGCGTCAACGCCACAGTCCTAACCAACCGGCTTTCCTCTTCATGTTCCTGCCCAATAATCCCTTATCCCGAGCGGATTCTAGCACATCCCAAAATTCGGTCTTCCTCTTCCTGCTCCCTGCCCAGCCTGCGGCGTAGGACGCGGACATGCCGCGCACAGAGCTGTGCTGGGTTACGTCCAGCTTTCTCACAAGGGCCAAGGGGCGTCTTCTGCAAAATGCCGTTGACGGATGCATTAGCTATCCAGCTATCTCACAGAAGGAGGTACAGAATGGGGTGATTTCGACCATCAGAGATGGACCTGACCTGGTGCTGGTCTGCGTAAGCTGAAGGGAAATTGGTCTAACATCTTTAGTTAATAGTCGTGTTGCAATATTATGTCACGCGGCCTTGCAGTTGGGATGCTTGCGAGGAACGATATTTCGGTATCTTGTTGGAGGGCCACCACGTACGTATGCCACAAGCTTAATGAGAAGGACGTCCTTCGAAGAACCAACCTCCACGCCATCGACGAGTGATCGAAGCCTTCCTTTTCAGAGAAGGACGGCGCCACCCACGCCGAAACCCAGCGGGGGAGCATATCAAGACGATTTCTGCGCAGGCAAATTCCGACGAAGAAAACTCTCCCGAGCCCTCGTGCGATCAGCAGGATGATAACGCCAAAGAGGATTTCTGAACGCCTAGTCCCTCTTCAGGGCGCTTGCGGGACGATGCATACCTGGACTTCTCGCCCGTGGCCTGCGATTTCAATCCAGCAATACTAGGCCCTGACCGTTGGCGTGAACTCCCTGGGCTCGCCCGACGCGCCAAATGGCAAAGCAAGGTGCGTACAGCCGCGCCGCTGAAACCGCAAGTCGCGGCGGAGGTGATGGCCGTTCTCCAGCTGGACTCTCTGCGCTGAACAAGATCGACTTGACGGAACGGGCTTACCAGACGATGTCCAAGGGCGCTTGGAAGAAGAGCTGCGCGACGTACGCCACATGCAGAGCTACTTACTCGGCTTCCTTGCAATCCCGCAGCGTACTTCGCAGACAAGGAAGGATGCACGCACGCCCAAGATCGCGCCCAGCACCCGCTCAGCCGGGGTGCGGTGAGGATTCGGACTCGGCGGATGAATGACAGAGCAAGGCAGGCCATCGATGATGCGGCAGGAAAACGTGCTTTGGAAGTCCGCCTCCTACTTGATAACGCGCTCACCAGCAAGGCGGACCGGTCTGAGATCTCAGCGGCACAGAATGCCCTCTGTAACGACCCTGATTTCCTCTCCCTGCGAGAGGATGCATAAGCTCTGCACCTCCACAATTCCTCACCCCACGCACCTTCATTCCGAACCCTTTCTTTTCTCCCCCCTACGCCACATCTCCGCCGCTCGTCCCGAGGCAGACTGACACCACGGCAGCCCGCCCTCGCCTCCCCTCCCCAAAGCCCAACAGCAGCCCCGCCCCGCCTCCGCGCGCTCGACGGCGCGTCCGCCCGAGACTCGCACGTGATGCAGCTTTACGGCACGCTCGGGGAGTGTTTTCGCAAGCGTGATATGCACACCGAGGCAGGGGTTGTGCGGGGAAGGCGTCTGAGACGCGCGGTGTGCGGATGGGGAGGGTGCCCAGGGGGTCGTGGGAAGGAGGCGATGGCGATTGCGGAGTCGCTTGCTGTGCTTGATTTGCCGCGCGGGGTTGTGCTGGGAGGCGCCTGGCGGGTGGGTAGCGAGGAGGGGGATGTGCCAAGGGGGGAGTTTGGGAAGGATGACGAGAGGGGTTGGAAGGATGGGAGGATAGAGGGGGGAAGTATCTGGGATGGTGGTGCAGGGGAGCACGAGAATGAGGTTCATGAAAAGCAATGTCATTTTGGAGAGTAGCAAATGGCAGTTCTGTTCTTTACCCATCTAAAGTCGCACGAGTGCTCTAGTCATAAAATCCATGCCCTCACAGGTGATAGTCAAACCACCGCACGGCCTGCTCGAACGCCTGCTCCTTCGTCCACCTCTGCCACTTGTCGCTCAGGTCCGCGCGCACCGCGTACCCGTGGTCGACGCCGCTGAACAGGTTGATCTGCCACGGCTGGCCCGTCTGGATCAGGATCTCCTCCGACTTGTGGCGCTTGTCGGCGGGGAAGATGGCGTCGGTCTGCGCGGCCGAGATGCTGAAGGGGCCGAGGATGGCGGCGAGCTCGTCCTCGTCGACGAAGGACTGCCGGTCGTCGTCAGTATCGGGATGCCGCTGCGGAGGGGAGCGGGGATAATACGTACGGGATGCGCGCCGTAGCCGACCTTGATGGCCGCGCCCTTGGCCGCGCTCATGTGCCGCACGACGTACTTGGCGCCGAAGCAGTAGCCGACGGCGGCGATCCGGGTGTAGCCCTGTTCCTGGAGGTAGGCGAGGGCCTTCGCGACGACGGCGTCGATGTCGGGGACGGTGTGCGGGTTGTTGCCCGTGCTGCCGTTCTTGAGCCAGCCGAAGAGGTCGAAGTCGTCGGGGCGGTTGATGGAGAGCTGGTCGCCGTTGAAGAGGTCGGGGATGATGGTGTAGTAGCCTGGGAGGGGGTTAGTGGGGAGAGGGTGAGGGAGGGGAAGGGGTAAATAGAGGAAAAGTAACGCGCAACACACCATTGGCGGCGAACTGATCAGCTATCAACTTGCTGTTCTGCCAGATGCCGAAGATATCTGCGACATAGAGGATCGCCTTCCCCTCCTTGGGATGCGCGGGCTTCGCGATGTAGACCTCGATGTTGTCGGCGAAGGTGGTGATGGTGCCGGTGGGCTCGCCTCTACGGAAGAAGTGTCAGTGTCAGTGTTGCGATTTCGTTTGCGAGGGAAAACAGAAGGACTCACTCATGCTTGACACCAACGGTGCAGCAAGCACCTGGATGATTCGAGGCCATTTCTCTGTATCGTCTGCTTCTGCCCTTCCTTGGAGGTTGAATATTGCCTATTCGGTCCCTTTGGTCTGGCGGGAGCAATAGAGTTTAAGTAGATCTGAGTCGGGGATCGGCCGGAGATAAGATGGATGTCGCGATCGTGATGGTGAAGCTCATAGGGGGAGAGGCTGAGAGGCTGCGTGCCCCGCATCCATGTGGGTGTTTACAAATACACATGCACAGCTGTTATATTTAGGTATGTATGTACCTTACCTTATTATCCGCTCATTATCGGATCTCGCATGTGTCGCCATTCTGGAGGGGTAAGGAGGGGCACAAGGTGGGGGAAGGCCGTTGTCAAATACCGAGGATTTGGAATTACAGATGAAGAGGACTGGACATGGGATACATGTGTAAAATGTGAAATGGGCATTATAGATTAAGACGAGCAGATTCGGATGTTTGAAAATGCACGTTGGAATTGTCAGGACAGAACGGCTTGCGTTGTCAATTCTCATCGAGGGGAACATAGGTAAACAAACACCATCGACGCCAGCTGTCGGATTGCGCGATCGGATCGGAGAGAGCTCGGAGATGACTTGGCGGCGCTCCATCTGTCGTGAGAGAAGCAGGATGGACTATATCATATCGAAAATATCTCTCTTCACGTCTTGTATTCTCAAAGCACGACTGCAGTTTCATGCTCATAGACGGATTTTACATTTCCATTCCCAGTACACACATCCCATCCATCAGACATACTTCCTCGGATCCAGACTCGGGATACTCGCACTCTTCGCCTCCCCATCGAACACAAACTCACTGACCAACTGCCCCGTCGCACACGAGTTCTGGATCCCCCAACACGTATGTCCCGTCGCGAGCAGCAGCCCTTCGACGCCCGTATGTCCTATCACCGGTCCGCCGCCGCCGGCCACACTCGGCAGGTAGCAGGCCTGCTTCGCCAACACCTCGCCCGCTGCGAGTTCGCGCGAGATGGAGGACACGTAGTCGATCACGTCCTGGCAGCGGGCCTCGTCGCACTGCACCAGGTCCGCCGTTTTGGGCAGCGGGATCAGAGTATCTCCCTCGCCTGGTGAGGTCAGTACGTTGGTGTCCAGAGATCTTGAAGGAGGAGAGGACTGACCACAAGCATATACCTCGCCGTTGGGTCGGGCATACATCTCCGGCGTCACCGTCTTGCCATGCTTCTTCCCCTTGCCATCCGCGCCCGTGAAATCGCTCGGCAGGTCGATCTCGGAGAACACGGCGTACGGCGAGACGTCGGCCTTGATCGTCACCGAATGTGCTCTCAGGGCGTCGATCTCCACGTCGGGGTATATATGGCTGCTCCACGGTCCTGCCGCGACAACCACGTCGCTGGCTAGGATAGTGTGCGTCTGATGTGTATGCTTGTCCGTGTACGTGACACTCTTAACACGCCCGCCTGTATAGTCGATCGAGTCCACATGCGCGCCGACCTTAATCTCAACCCCCTTCTCCTGCGCCAACTCGGCCATCGCGGTCGTGAACTGCAACGGATGCACCTGTGCCGTCGTGTCCGGCTCGCCCATCGACGCATACGCCGTGACGGCTTCCGGGATGAACCAGTCGAGGTCTTCCGGCACGCCCTTCTCCACCAAACCCCTCACCTTCACCCCATCGCCGACCTTGGGCAGTTTCTGCCACTCCGCCTTCTCCTCCGCGGCCACAC
>Ga0123337_10000865_pt1 | contig 45092 bp, 49 predicted proteins | sample frozenSSSSmetaG_FD_89792 | JGI IMG/M metagenome (GOLD analysis project Ga0123337, IMG submission 89792) | Glacier valley bacterial and archeal communities from Borup Fiord, Nunavut, Canada, to study Microbial Dark Matter (Phase II) -... | ecosystem: Environmental > Aquatic > Freshwater > Ice >... | reverse complement strand
GTGGTGTGTTTTTTTTGTGGTTTTGCTCACCGCTTTTTTTCGTTTGCCCCTTGGACCCCCTGTCACCCTTAATAATAAACCACAAAAAACCCCCCCCCCCCCCCCCCAAAAATCCAACGTCCGTCCGCGTGCGTGATTTTTTTGTTAGAGCCGTCGAAGCTCGAACTTCAGCATCTTGCATTGTTGTACATCATCTGAGATGTAGACTTTACGACGTCCAGACCACGAATCCGTCACAATCATGTCATTACGGCCCTCTCACACGCGCCGCATCCTCTTCGCCTATGGCATCTTTGTCGGCATCTTCATGCTCTACTATTTCCGCACCCTGATCTCCACGACCTACGCGCTCCTTTCCCTCACCTTCATCTGGCCGCGCGACGCGCCCAACTTCCTCATCTCACCTGACGCCGACCGCGACGCTTTCGATCTCAGCTTTGCGAACTACAGCCGCACGCAGGACTCGGCCGGTCCGTTGTACGGCGACCTCGTCCCACCTGTGCTGCACCATATTGCGCTAGGGAGTGGGAAGCCGCAGGGGAAATGGATCGATGCGAGGAATGCGTGTCTCGAGCTGCATCCGGGATGGGAGGCGATGCTGTGGACAGATGAGAATGCAGGGGACTTTGTCAGCGAGAGGTTTCCAGAGTTGCTGCATATGTGGGAGCGATATCGGTATCCGATTCAGAGGATTGATGCGTTGAGGTATTTGGTGCTGTATGAGTATGGTGGTGAGTATTCTTCTACGTTCTACGCTCTCTTGCCTCGTGGGGAATTAGATGCTAACGCTGGCTTGGCACAGGAGTTGTTCTTGATATGGATCTGAAATGCACGAGGTCACTAGGTCCGTTACGAAGATTCAGCTTTGTTGCTCCAGCGGCACATCCGACGGGTTTCTCGATCGGGTTCATGATGGCGAGTAAAAGGAATGAATTCGTGGGGAAGTTGGTGCACAATTTGAAGAAGTATAATAGGCGGTGGCTTGGATTACCATATCCGACTGTTATGTTCAGCACGGGGTGCCATTATGCTTCGTAAGTGATTATCCAGAGTTGCGCCAGCTGCTCGCCTTGAAAGGCGCGCCTCCGACTGACTTATTTTCCCAGGACAATCCATGCCCTGCAACTGAACAGATCAGAGTTGAAGATCCTTGCTGGACCCCCGGACAACTTCAAGCTTCACAGCTTGAACGGCCCTGTTTCGACTCCCATCTTCGATCATCTGGGTAGCTCATCGTGGCATTCTTATGATGCATCTTTGATTGTCTTGTTAGGCAAGTCTGCTAAATGGCGGATACCCTTGTTCATACTCGCGGCTGCCGCAGTGGTGTTCTTCGTGGTGCGGATATTGAAAGTCAAAGGAACGCTGAGGCGGTCTCCATCTTATAAGTCGATTTTGTATGGCGAACAGAAGTCGGATGCCAATTTGGAGGGCAGGATAGCGTGATAGTTCCCTTGATAGGTCTGAAGTACTCTGTGGGCATTTGAATCGGCACCGAGCAATGTAGCGTTGGCGTTGCGGGGCCTCTCTATAAAATCTGTCCATCGTTTTCATCATCATAATATTCAACTCATAACTCCATAATTTCCATCCAAATCGCAATCGAAATTTACGTAATGAATTTGCGCACATCTCTCCACAGTGTGCTAATGTAAAGTGTTGAAATCCTACAGTCTGCCAGGATTAATATTAACCAAACTAGGGGTCCTTACATGGTTCATGCGCCTAGTTAAAATGAGTTTACACTTGCCGGCCGAATTGACGTGATGACACCCAATTTCTGGTGAATTGCAATGCAGAATGCCCCAAGTTGAACCCACTGAATTCCCACTACGGCACCTATATACATTGTCCGAAAATTGAAGCTATTCCTAACCCCCACCCCCACCTCATTAGCACGCCTACCACTCCCATATCCCTCATACTCAGTATATCCACCCTGAGCCGCCAACTTGAATACGTCTCGGCGTGCTCATGAATAGGATCCTGACATAGAATTGGTTTCCATGTAGCACCAGCAGATGCTGCTTAAGGAATAACTTACGACATATGTTGCATACGTCCGCATACCATTTTATGCCCACTCTGGATCCAATCGCTGGCTCGGTGACGCCTGGACCATGACCAACTACTGTTCCGACGCCTTCATGACCACCAATTTGGCCTCATCATCAATTAGCAATGCTGCGTTATTTGTGGGAGCAAATCAACAGACCTGGTTGTGTTGGAAGCGGTAGAACAGGCCACGATTGGAGGCAAACACCAAGATCGGAATGGCAGACTCCAGAATGAGAACTATGAGAAGTTAATCGTGGCTATTTCGAAATGGCCACATCTTCAGACACTTACAGCTTCACTATATTTGCCCATCGCTGGGTAACGGGACACCTAGGTGTTCAATTCTCGTCTTCGTGGAGCCAGACTCTGCGTACATGCCGGCCTTATTCACTTTATCCTGAAGAGCCATGTCTGCTAATTGTTCTACAAAGTAGTTTTCTGCTTGTCTAGTGATCGTTCTGCAGCTGTATATGATGCGTTGTATTGTATTCGCTGCATATTCATAAAGATGCAGGAGGAATCATTCCAGACAAACGGATCTGATATATCTAACCGCCGAATTATGATATGAGCATCATATTCCTTTCCACAGCTTGCTTCCCGCTGTGGCTTAAGGACTGCTCTACATATCCCCGCGATTCTTCCTTTTCAAGGCTAGTTTACGGAAACGGAACGCTTTCCGTTTCCGGTCCTGAACTTGGCGTTGGAAAGTGCGGGGAACCCACTGTATTGCCTTTTGCGCGTGGGAGTCTCATTCTGACTCCAACGTGAGTATGTACAGATCACAGAATCCGCTACATCGCCGCGGCACCGAGGGATTTCTGGGATATGTGAAGCTACAGCAGAAGAAAATTAAAATCGCGACGCCACTTGCTACACATGATCGACGTAAGGCTTGAGCGTGCCCTTCATGTAATGTTGAACACAATGTTGATATTGTGGGCACGGAAGTAAAAGTTGAGAAAGCAGGTAGAATTAAGTAACTATCTACTGAATCTATTTACTTATTGTGTGCTCTGAATAGCCAACAGCCTGTCGACTATTGGAGTGAAAAGTCGGTGAGTATTTTGCTCTGGATTCACCAGTGCATACCTCGAACATGTAAGCACTCGAAATCAACGCCTCAGTTGCATAAAATCATCAAGACTGCTGTATACGCATCGATTTGTCAATAGTATCACTATCTAGCGTATCAATTGATCTTTAACAAATCTGAGGAATTCCCAACGAACTCCAATCCAGAGAATCCACCAAACTTCGCATTCCAGAGGTCCTTGAAGTAATTGCTCCTCCGTTTCCATGGTCCCACATCTCCGCCCTTTGGCAATTCTCCCAATCCCTCTCGAATATATGTGCTCTTCAAATTCATCACGCTTTGGGAATGGATTTTACTCTCATCCTGCACTCTCGGGGTCACACTTGCTATACCTTCTGACTTCATATATTGCATGATTCTACACAGCAGCTGAGCCGTAGCATCGGCTCCCAGTGTCCAGGAAGCGTTGACGTAACCCACAACGAATGCAGCGTTTGGGAGATCTTGGAGCAAACTGCCTTTCCACATATACTTGTCTGAAAATTTGACGGGAACGCCGTCAATAGAGACGGATGCTCCGCCTGCGAATTTCATTTTCAGGCCGGTAGCAGTGACGATGATATCGGCATCCAAATCCTTTCCGCCTGTCGTGAGAATGCCAGTCTCCGTGACGGTCTTGATGGTATCAGTTACAATATCTGCCTTTCCTTCCCTCAGAGCCTTAAAAAAGTCGCCATCAGGACAGAGACAAAGGCGTTGTTCCCATGGATTGTATGAAGGTTTGAAATTAGGATCTTGCGGGATGGATTTTGGAAGTTGCTTCTCGGTAGCGGATTTTATCAACGCCATCGCCGTCGACGGGAAGGCGCGACAGAAATGAAAGTTGAGGAATGGTATCACAAGGTACTTCACACGAACGGCGCGGTTGGCTATGAAGGCTGGGAAGAAGCGGCGAAGAAACCATTCCGAAGGATCAACAGATGGCCGTGTTATGACGTAAGTTGGACTTCGTTGCAAAATTGTGACTTTGAGCGCTTTTTGTGCGAGGTTTGGGAGGAGTGTTACTGCTGTGGCGCCGCTACCGATAATAACAATATTTTTGCCAGACCAATCCAGATCTTCGGGCCAGAATTGAGGGTGAATCTTTGTGCCTCTAAAGTTGTCGATTCCGGGAATCTTTGCTTCCAATGGCACCTCATAATCGTAATATCCGGACGCAAAGATCAAGAATCGTCCTCTCAAATGTCGTTTCTCGCCACCCTCAGCATCTACTGCCAAAGACCAAGATTGGCTCTTTGACGACCAGTCGGCTCCAATAAGCTTGTGGTAATATTGGATGTGCTTGTCGATGCCATATTCAGCGGCCGACTCAACCATGTATTTCCTGATCGATGCGCCGTCGGCAATGGCCTTTGTCTCTAACCACGGCCGCCATGGGAAGCCGAAGGTGTAAAGATCGGAATCGGAGCGAATGCCTGGATATCGAAATAAATCCCAAGTGCCACCTATAGCCCCTCGGGATTCGAGAATGGTGTATGTGTAGCCTGGTAGCGCCGTTTGGACTCGATAGGCAGCATTGATTCCCGAGATACCTGCGCCAATTATCACCACGTCGAAGTCTGTGGGTTTTGAACTCGCCATTTTCAGAAGTGGGAGAGGAGGTGGAAGTGGAACGCAATGGAACCAATATTTGCAAGTGAATTTCTAAGTGAATAAAATGCCAATCCAATATATAATAAACTAGATTGTCTCGAAACCGAGATAGGGACCTTTCTCATTCACGAGCCTCATCGTTGGCGTCGGAAATTCCGGAGAGGGACGGAAATTTGCCGCCGATCTTCAACCATGTCCACAAGGTGGCGTCTCCGAACGACGAAAGCCGGACGCCCCCGCACATGGCCCACACCCATCATTTCCCCGGAGTTACTCCACACCCCATCATTTCCCCGCAGAATCGATGCGACGCGCGAACAGTGAAGGGGTGCCACGGCGAAGACATTGCTACTCTCTTTGCATCTTTCTCTTCACCCTACTGCAGTCAGTCACGCCAGAAGAATTACAAGTATTTCAAAGCTGTCCTTCGACGTGGAGGTGACTACAGAGATGGACATAAGCAGATGCACGCCCTCGCGGCGAGTGAGGCGGCCTTCCAAGCGCCAGCGATACACCCGTAATGCATGGTATGAATCGTTCACTTCTGCCTCCTCCTCCAACCTGCTAACATTTCCTGATAGCGATCAATGCAAGCGACGCAAGGTCAAATGCAGCGGCGAGTCTAGCTGTCAGCAATGTTCGAGGCAAGGTTACCAGTGTACTTACAGTCATCTCTCCTCCTTGGAAGAATCAAATACACTGTTCTCATTCAGGTAAGTGGCTGATATAATACGCAGAGACTGAAACTGATCATAGTCCCAGAAGCCTCGAAAGGAGACTTTCGCAATTACAAGCTTCTCTAGACGAGGCCTTAGAACATGGGAAAGTATTCGGTCGTCCAGAGGCCTCTAACCTAGGGCTGCAAGATCTGCTCCGGCAAACCGCGCAGCAAATTGAAACGTGCAAAACTAGTCCGCAATTCCATCCACAAATCAATGCAACAAGAACAAATACGTCAGCAGAAGTAGTTTTGGTAATTGATGAGGTTAGGACAGCACAGCCCCAGCTCACCTCCCCATGCGACATCACATCTCCCCAGAGATCAGTCTCAGAGTCTACAATCAATGATATTACACACGCAATCCAATCAGACGTTCAAAACGCGCCTTTACCACTTTCAAAGCTCCAAACTTTTGAATTGCTAGAATACTTCCGGCTTGAGGTGGAAAGCCTGTATCCTTTCATTCAACTTGATTGCTTGACGACTCTTGCTGATGTACTCCTTAATTCCAAAATCACAACGTCAGACCCCAACATGAATGTGCAGACTGAAGAATGGGGGGATACCTTTGATAGCCGAAACTTGGATCTCCTCAGGTTACTGCTTGCTTGTGCACTCGCTTCAAAACTAAACAGAGAATGTGAGGCGAGCCATGACATGGCAAATATCGTCCGCGAAAAGCTCTCTATCAAGATGAGGGGTCCGGAGTTTGACCTAAAGGATATAGCCATTGCGACGTTGTTGGTAAGTTCCAGTTGATATCCATTTAAGGCATAGATCATTTGGCTCACTTTCTAAGAGCGTTTACCATCATCAATGTGATGACACCACTCTTGCATGGCGAAGAATTGGTATTGCGGCGAAAATGTGTCTAGAACTTGGACTGCACAACTCCACGAGTACAGAGGTTTCATGGGCTCCAAAGTTATTCTGGTGTATATACATATTGGATCGACGTTACAGCTTTATGTTAAATCTACCATTTACGCTTCATGATGCAGATATAGATCGCAAACCTCCGATGCCTGTAAGTTCTTGTTTCTATTTTGTTTTTGATAGAGCTGACGGTTTGCAAGGATCAATGTAACCCATATCTTTTACCCTTAATCAAGTATATTCGTCTTGCAGCGAGAATTGTCACAGGTGTTCCGAAATTTGGCAGCAACTCCAGCTTTATAGATCAATCAACTTGCACATCTCTAGACATCGAGATTGATGAATGGGCTCTAGCTACCACAAGAGAATTCTCAAAATGGGACCTACGACCTCAAGACCCCTCTACGACGTCTCAAAAGATTCTACGTCAGGAGACATTCATTGCTGTGTGTCGCAACCAGTTGAAGATTGCACTCTACAAATGCAATCTCTTCTCTCCTGAAAATATCGCTCGAAACCCAAACTTCGCCCACAGTGCGGTGTCTTATGCCATTGATACTCTGCAAGTTTGCAGCCATCTTGAAAGAACAACCTCGATATACGAGTTGCAAGCAGTACACTACAATTTCTTTGTACTTTCGGCTCTGGCAGTTGTGTATCTAGCCGTCAGACACTCACCTGTGCAGTTCAGCAGCGCTCCTCAGACCTTTTTCATGGGTCTCCAGATTCTCAAGGGTCACTCCACATCAGAAAGACTTTGCGAGAGGGTTCAGACTCTGGATAATGCAATGACAAAACTGGGGTTTCGATTTTTGGATATCGATCCTGATAGCCACTCTCCGCAAACAGACGCTGATGAGTCGAACGCAATAGAGTCATGGGATGGGTCACAAGAAAGAGACGGCAGAGACATTGGTATTAACTCTTGGATTCGGGAATATGGACTATTTTCATCCTTTTCATCCCACAGCCTGCACACTATACAACCAGACTTTGGACTTCAAGTTGAGAACTCGTACATGACGCAAGAGTCACGGGATCCCTGCGACGGCCAACTTTGGCTGTATTCACATCCTCAGAACATCCTGGACGCTGTTCCTCATTCCTTCCTGTAGCCACGAGGGTGTTCCTCGTAAGAGTGTGACTGGAGTATAACGACCAGTTATGATGAGCTGGGCTCCATATCCTGACAAGACTTGCTTCACAATAGCCTCTGCTACTGTTTCTGGCTCAAGGACAAACTCATTAAAGCTTGGTTTTTGCATCAATGTCGTAATCAATGGAGTCCGAACCCACGTGGGATGGACAATTCTGTACGTTACATATTAGCTTTAAGAAGCAGATAACACACATTATATCTCAGCCTAAGGATGATTATCAATGAGACCTACGTTGTGCGGACTTTCTTGGCATTATGCCTGCTTTTCAGCTCTTGACCCAGTCCTTCGTGGAACGCAAGAGCACTCGCTTTTGTGCAAGTATAATCAACGTTTTGCGCGTGAACCAGAAAACTAGCCATGCTAGCAACAGTGACGATATGCCCGTGATTTCTCTTGATCATTGCTGGGACGAACTCTTTGACGAGAAGAAAATGAGAGATAGTGTTGACGTCGAAAACGCGGCGCATTTCAGCTTCCGTTTCATCGAGGATCGTTTTGTTGGTTCCAATTCCCGCATTGTTGATCAAAACTGTAGGGTCCCCGTGATCTTTGCGGATCTTTTCGGCCGCTTCGTGAATATTTTCTGAAGAAGTGATATCGACTTCATAAAAATGTACATTTGGCACTACATAATACGCATTAGCTGTGTTCACGAATGGAAGAAGACAAATGGCTCGAACTTTTGGCTGATGTTGGAGGAGCTGAAACATCCAAGATAATAACTTTAATGTTCTTGTCCGCAAACATTCGCACGATGCAAGCCCCGATGCCCCCACTACCTCCTGTCACCACCACAATCTCTTTTGTCCAATCCCATGATATATCTTTTGTGAAATTATTGAGCACCAGCTGAGACAGTTTGTTGTTTACTTTTCGCAGCAAGCCAATGCCAAAAAGAATGCCCAGGCCCTTGAGTAGATGGGTTGAGCGGACGACTTCGAGAACATTTGGCGGCAGCCACTTCGCTGCGAATGTCGGATAACGATGAAGGCCGAGCAAAAGAGGTCCTATGAGAAATGGCTGGAGTAGCGTAAGTCTAATTGGCGCAAATAGTGCTTCCACGGTGAGACCTTCGCGTGGCAGGAGTGATCTGGGCATTTTTACGACGTGTACGCACGAAATTTGGCCGAATTTCAAAAAGTCCCATTCCAAACACTTTATGTATGCTACAGAACTCGGGAATTCCACGTCGCGATGACATAAGTCAAAGATCCACAATTTAAACTAATCGTTGGTTTCGACAAACTGTACTCTCACCTCTGAGAGGTGGTTGGTGGTCAAACCAACGATTACCCCATATTGCGCGACTTGAAGCTTCCCTGAAATTTAAGTTCGGCAAGGAATTCGTTCCGATGTTCCTAGCGCCTGGGCAGCGGTCCGAGACCTTGACGGCGCATTTTGAGTGTTCCGCCATTCCATGATCACTGCCAGCATTTTGAGATTTCCGCCATTCTTTGATCACTACTGAGCTGCGCTCTTTAAGCTCCGCCTTAGGTTTCAGTGGATATCACTCATTATCTAAATCTCAAGTTTTTGTGGAGATGCCCTAAGCTTATTGTGGGAAATGTGATAATTCATGGTTATCACATTTATCTCATTATTCACTCTCCACGCCCGCACCCATGACGTATGTAGCTAGAACACGAAGTATATAGAAACGAATTCATTATTAAACTATGTCTATATTGTGCAGTTTTTATTAGTCACCAGTCTCACATTCTAGTATTTATTGTATTTATTCCATTTATTGAAGATTCTTTCTTAAGAACTCGATCTGGACCTTAATGTTCTCTTCAAAAGTTAGGACCGTGTAAACGTCAAAATGCCCAGCATTTCTCATGACATACAGCTGCTTAGGCTCTAGAGCCTGTTGATATGCGGCCAGTTGATGTGCTGTCGGAACCGTTGTATCATTCTCGGAGACGACTATAAGAAAGGGCGCGGGACGACCTGTGAATGAAAGCCCTCGGTTCAAAGCTCAAGATGTTGAACATTGTCTGCACAGCAGTTACTTTTTTCCCCCAATTTCCTCCACGGTTGGAACTTTCCGTCAAAAACTTGAAAACATCCGGCGTGTTCAGGATGGCAGTAGGCAGACTGATTTCTGCGTGCTCAAGGCTGTCTGGGATGGTGGGCATCATCGCTGAAGGATTTCCGACTCGTACATTTGTTTGATTAGCAAACAATCCCAGCACTATTCCTGCCATAGGTGCACTTTGAAGCTCTCCTGATAAGCCAACGCTGAGGTCGCGACTTGTGCAGAAGGAACAGTTCCGTGAGATATTTGCCTTGCCATCAATACCATAAACCATGACGGGGTTTGTGCTTTAGACGCGCTACCCCATGGTTAGCAATTGGCAACCCGCGATCAAGATAACTTCTTCAGGCCGCTTAGCGCAGAATATAGGCTATAGCCTAGTGGGTAACCCTAAAGAAGTCGCCAAGATAGACGGAGGAGATCTGGAACTGTTCCGAGATGTTTGGTCGGAAATTTCCGACGACATCCCAAACCAAGGATCTGTAGTCGTACATCATTCAGGATGGCTAAGAATGCTTGAAGCGAGGTATCGCATTTCGTATTGCCTTTAAAATGTAGCCTGAGTTTCCGAGTTTCCATTCGACCAATCATTGGCACAGGTGCCCTTTTGCACAGGTGCCAACTGCCTAGCCGGCCGGCAACTGGCCGAGGTATCAGTGAATCAATTATTGCAGGCAATCTTCCCACAGGGCAGCTTTCTCCACAGCACAGGTTACCAATAAGTGCTTAGTTTGAAGGCATATCGGTCCTATCTAGGTTTTGATGTTGGGTGGGGGCGGAAGAAATCTCATCGAACTCAGTTTGCGGGGTACAAGCGCGTACCCCAGAGAATACCCAGATTATAGGCCCTGCTTTCGTCATCTATTTCTTTATATCAGCTTGTATAACAGGTCTTTGCACCGCAATTATTTCTCTGATTTCATTTATTTCTATATTTCGAACAATTTTTCCCTACCTCTTTAATATAACTTCCCCTAACTCATTATAATTCTGGAATCCATTAAGTCTTGTCTTCATTTTTTACCGTTTGCACTTCAACACGCCTCTAACAATTACCTAGAGAGTATATAGAGAGCATGCACGGTAGAAGCAGCAATAATGCATGAAGGAGAATCCTCTGGGTCAGAGAACACAATAGCATTGCCAAATGAGAACGGTGATGTTGCTGGCGCCCTAGGCGCTTCAGAGAATTTGGAGGCAATTACAACTGTCGTGGAGTCCCTAGGTTCTATAATTCAAGACCTCCAGCTGACTACAGTGTTAGATGACTCTCCACCGAATCATGTCTCTTATTGCTATGGCAGTGAGCCTCATTCCTGTCTTGTCCTTTCCTCTAGAGCCGAGTATATTTCAGCATTGCCATTGTCATGGCTGATGTGCGTGACAAAGCTTTATAGTGCATCAGCAGCTCCGTGGACGAGCATGCGGTGAATGCCATTACTTGTCCTCGAATAACTATTGAATGCGTGCAGTATTCAGATCCGTTTATGAATTGTTGCAGCACGAAAGGTCGAGTTGGCATTCGGATTAAGGCGTACAAAGTATTTCTAGTCTCTGCGGACGAACGTCGAGGAACAATGGTCGTGTCTGCGCCTATAGAATCTTCAACTCCTATGGGCTTCATGATAAAATGTATTCTGTTCGATTGCGACTTAGTAGAATAAAACAGCTCCAAAGCATCGTCCACCGAAGTGACGGCATGCATTTCTGGCACTTTCAGTCCGTGGCGCGGCATATGTAGATTAAAAGAGTGCTTTTCATGCAAAGTTTTTGTAATTTCGAGGTCAAACTGTATCGTCTTACAATTTGTATGTTTCTCAATCTGTTTGGAGGCTTCAATGTCCTCGATTGCGGACGCAACTCCTGAACAGCTAACCTCCAGCTCTAGCCTCTCCCTTTCGATAATTTAAAGAAGTTTTTCGGTGTCAGCTCTTGAACCATCTGCACCTAAGAATGACTTAGATAGTTGGTAAGACTTCTTCAATGCCCATTGAGTATCGACCGCAGACTGGAACTCAATATCGCTCGAAATCGGCACTAATGACGTTGTGTCCTCTCAATAGAAGGCTCGAGCAATTGAGAAACCCTCAGATATTATGGGATGAAAACGAGACGAATACAAGACTGGCAACTGCGCATACTTATAAGCGGCTTCGTATTGCAAGAAAGGGGCGCTAAAGCCACCTTAGAAAGGGTGTTGCGACGATGTTCAGGCCTCACATCTGCATGTCTCATATCATGCACAGAGCAGAGTATTCACCTGCCTTCCAGTCCAATAGCCGACTGATGCCTGAATAGGCACTGCCTATTTGGGGCATATAAATAGTAGAGAGATAGCTAGACTTTATGATATATGCATTCTCACATTTACCTTCCATGCCCACAAGTTATGACCTTGTGACTTCAACAAGGGGTGTCGGCGATAGGCTCATACAGCACCTTCTCCGACGGGGCGGGCCGACTAAGTTTAATCATATCACCTTAGCTATTATTATTTGCCTTAACTTAACCTTTATGCTTATTTTATATATCATTTTATAAAATAGACTCGTTATAATTTTAAAACCTCTTTAGAATTAGATAGATTTACATTATCTTAGACAAGCAATAAAGTGAAGCTTAAAGCAAATCATACGTATAGGTAGGTCTAGGTAAGTGTTATAGGTAGATAATAAGGTGTGGAATAGTAAGTTAGATATGCAGTATCCTACCTGTTAGGTGTAAGCGTCGTAGACATAAGCATATGAACTAAGTGTCTCGCTCGTTATATCTATTAGAAATAAGAATTGGTAGTTAAGGCATTTAAACAATTAAACAGGAGCCCGCTGCTTGAATTTATCCGCGCCTATATTTAACTTCGAATTCCAGGCTTGCCACCCATACATATGAGAGGAACAATCACACTCATCTTCCAATGCTGAAGCCACCACTTACATTTCCATGCATCTCGATCCTTTCCACCCTCTCGAATCGTTTGACCTCGTCGCCCATTCTCCTTACACACAATTCCTCGCAGAATTCTCCCCAATGCCCTTTCGTCCCTTCCCTCACCGCCTGCTGTAACTCCTTGCCGTAGCGGTTGCGATACTCTCTCTTGATGGCTTCCATGTGCGGACGATCCCAATGGTATCTGACCAGTCGTGAGATGAGTAGGTCAACCCGAAGACTATCTGATTTGGTAAGAGAAAGTGCATGATGGAGCAGCAAAGCATCGCGGACAGGGCGGTTGATTATTCCGTTGAGTATATGTGCTAGCATTTCGCCCTGAAGGTACGTTAGCATGGCATCGAATCTCAGGAGAATTGGAGGAATGCATACCACCAAGTTTCCGCTCTTTTTCAACATCTCTCTGGCGAAGTTTGCGCGATAAGTAGCCTCGTAAACTCGCAAGATCTCGCGGATATGGCTATCAGATCTGAGAATGATAATCCCGATCATCACCGATTCGCCACCTCTTTCGGATTTGATGGCGCGATATAGATCCCGCACATCCTGTTCGACCAAAACACGATCGAGTGAGTACCCCGGCCTCTCATCCATCCTCCTCTCTTCCAACACAAGCATCACTGCCTTCTTGAATTTATCCTCCTTCAACTCTTGCTTCATACATCTCGTCAAACTATCCGAGTATTTCTTATCACGGAAAGCGTCCTTAATCAGTCTGATCTCCTTATTCGTCCTGCCCATCAAGCTTTCAATTAGTAACTCCCTACTCGTCTGCGAGCCTTGATAATATGAGTTTGCCCAGTACGCTTCTGATTCCCACTGACCCAATGCTGTGGCATAACAAGCTTTGAGGAAAAATTTGTCTTCCTTTAGCCGTACTTTGATATGCTTCGCAACATTCACGCCCTTCATATCAGGTGTCTTCACCTGCTTCTTATACTCGACACGCAGATCCATGATCTGATCATGGGTAAGTGCTGGTAAAACTTGAATAAATGGTCTTGGATCAGGATAGGCTTTTGATTTCGTCTCTCGGAGCGCGCTTTTGAGGATACTGGCATCATTTTGGAGGTCGTGGAAGCGAGCATGACGGCGCTTGGATGTAGGCGAGGCTGGGGCAATTTCGAGGACGTCAACGTCCCCGTTGGCGTCTTTGTAAGGTTTGGACGCCATCATAAGGGGTGACGGCATAGAGCCGATGGATTGGTAAGTTCCACGATAGGCCTCAAGCATTGGTGAGCCAGGGGCATTGGCGAGAGATGCACCAGCGCCGAGTCCAGCTGCTGCTACGCCTAGGGTCATGCCGCTGCTGGGCCCAAGTCTGGAGGAGGCTCGATTTCTTCCTCCTGGTTCCACAGTGACTACTTGCGTTTGGCTGGTCTTGCCACCGCCATCTGGTATGGTTGTAATTCTTGTCTCAGATGTGCGACTTGACATTGGTGGCGCATAGGAAGGCCGCTGGCTCTCATATGCAGGTCTATAATCTGGGCCAGGTACCGGTTTCGAGGCATAAGTCTCTGTCTTGCTCGAATATGTGATCTTTTCCTCAGGCTGTGCATACTCCCATCTCTTGGGCTCTGCATATCTATTGGGGCCAGATGATGTAGTAGCAACGAGTGCGACTCCACTATAATCGGGCGATTCATGGCGTTTATGCTTTTCACGCTTCCTCACTGAAGTGTCCGTATGATCGTGCTTTAACTCAATCCCAATGTCAAGCCTGCGATCTCCCGTTGGTCCGTCATGATCGCTATCGCTATCTTCATCGCTATCTTCATCGCTCTCCCAATATTTTGGATTTGCTCCTCTGTTATTGGGGTCTGCGACTTCGTATTTTGGCTTGGGGGGAGAATCCGGAGCAGCATACTTTGGCTTCGGCGGAGAATCAGGTGCTGCTGCGTATTTTGGTCCGCGTGGTGGAGAGTCCTCCTTGTAATATTTCTTCGGCTTCCGCTCAGGTTCTGGCTCTGAATATCTGGATTTGGGTGGCGGGCTATCCTCCTCATAATATTTCTTCGACTTCAGCTCGGGTTCTGGCTCGGCATATCTGACTTGGGCTGGAGGACTATCCTCCTTGTAGTATTTTTTCGACTTCCTCTCTGGCTCTGGATCCGCATATTTAGGTCTATACGGCGGGCTCTCGTCCCTTTTATAGTGCCGATCCGGTTCAGGGTCTGCATACCGCGGTCTATCTCGAGGCGGACTCTCGTCTTTCTTCATCGGCTGCCTTTCCTCATAATATTCCCTCTCTTTCCTCTCATACTTGCTCACGGGCTTCTCTTCTTCCTCCCCAAAGCCCCCCGGCATGGCAAGACTCGTCTTCTTTCCATATGGTGGCGAAGCTGTACGGTAAGGAGCTGGTGCATATCTCGGGTCACCGTCTTTGTCGCGAGGATCGCGCGATGTGCGCGTTGAAGTGGTGCGCTCGTCGTACTCGTAGGAAGCTCCACGATCACGGTCGCGATCATCGCGGTCATCGTAGTATCGCGAGCTACTGGGCTCGGCGTAGCGCGATGATCGAGGCGGAGAGTAGTCGTCTGGCGGAGGGGGAGGGCGAACGCGACTGCTGTCGCGCCCGCCGCCTGGGGACTTGGAGCGGCCGCGGCGGGACTCTTCGGGGTTGAGTGACATTGTGGGGTAGCTCTTGTTCACATCAAGCGGGGGAGAAGAGCGCGGTCGAGGATACTCAATAATACGCAATCGTGAATCGATCGAGGGAAGAGAGAGAGGAGCTTACGAGACAAAGTAAGAAGAGGAGAAATGAAGCCATCGCCGAAGGGCTGAGAGCTACAGTACATAGGCAGTAAAGCGGAGGGGTTGGGGTTGGGGGCTGCTGGGGTTTCATGCACGCAGCACAGGCCTGTCTGTGTCTCCGTAAGTAAGCCCTTATGAGGAAGAGGACTGGCGCCTCCATCTCCTTCACTCTCCGCCTGTCAAAGCTTGATTGTCGGGTTCTCCTGATTCTCCTGATCCTTCAAATAACATCGGGGTTCCAATTGACGGCGAGGGCGAGGGCGAGGGCGACTCTGTGAAGAGATTCTCTCTTTGCGCGTAGTCGGAGGGGAATGAATACTGCATATTGCATACTATGCGTCTGGTTGTGAGCGCCCTCTATCTCGAGTATGAACCAACAATTGCTCATCTTCTGTCTCTGGGTTCTCAGCCTTGCGACGGGTAAAGACATGCGTGCAGTAGTGATTGTGTTAGTCGCAGCAACTGTGCAGCAGCTCATGCGCGCCCAGCTCTTCGCACATGGGACGCATCACCATAGGCTAGTATAAATAAAGTGGTTGGCAATGTCCCCCAAACTTGGCTGGTCATAATCACGGTATTAATTCTAATCGTAAGCAACACGCAGATCTGGTCTAATAGTCCTCCCAGTGTCTCCTGATGACCGGCCTCGCCGGATCCCATGGTCCATGGATCTCGTTTTTATACTTCTGCAGACCGATTAGCCACCAACTGCATCCTCCCATCGCCAATCCCGCTATCAGATTTCCCAGCGTCATCCCGACGACAGCCGCCTTCCATCCACCCCCGCTTATGACCATCCCAACACCTGCTCCTGCGCCCATCACCAGCAAGGCCGTGAGCACAACATGCCATCGCCAGGATACATGTCGTAGATGTCTGCGGAAGACCGGAAATAGCCCAAAGACTTCGATTGAGAACAACGTGAGCGAGAAGACGTGCTGCGTGGAAGGAAGTCGTGACGCGAGGACTGTCGATGCCATGAGTGCGGCGTTGGTGGATAAGGACGCCTGAAACTTGACACCAACATTTCCGCCGTAGTCGAAGAAGAAGACGTTGATGATCATCAGCCAGGTGCTGAGTGCCCAGATGGAATCACTCGATGTTGATCTTGTGAGAGACTTAAGAATCGGGCTCAGTCCAAGTAGCGCACAATAGATAAGGACGGCCGATTTGGCAGTAGCTAGTCGCTGCTGGTTGCGTGGAGAGAATGACGATTTTGAACCATACGGCGCTACATGGCTATACGTCGCGAAAGTCGATGCGCCGTTCGGATGGCCAGTTGGTGAGGATACTGAGCCTTGGGAGTGGATTGAAGAGGCACTTGCACTATGTGAGTGTTTTGGGCCTTGCTGCAACGCTCCGAGACCGAGTCCGAGTCCCTGGGCTTTGGCGTCCGTCTTCACAAGACTTGTCGTCGAGCTTGCGGCGGAGATGCTAATTGCAGGACTCGGCGGGGATTCCGCTCGCAATACAATCTCCTCTTCTTGCCCGACCCATCGGTCCCACACGACCCATCCCAAGACCGTGCTTATTGTTCCCGTCCCGACAATTGTGACGGGCGAGACTCGTTCTTGAAATATACCGACGAAGCAAACTATAAATATGATGACGGAGCAGACCTGCTGAACAATGACTGTCGAATCAGCGACCAACGGCCAGAAATCGTAGGGCTGGAGTCGAGGATTTCGCTGGAGATGTTCGAGGAAAGTTTCTTGATCGGTATAGTTGTCAGGATCTATCCAGGACGGGTCAGTGTATGCCTATGCCTATGCCGTGCAGAGGTGCAGAGTCTCCCGACGTACAGGATTGCTTCACCCAGAGTAACTTCTTCCAGATCACCTTCCGGCTCCTGCTGCTACTGGTCCTCTCCTTGTTCCTGCCCCTTCGCGATCGTGAACTTTCTTCGCCGGTGGTATTGCCATTGGTCATACGCGGGTCTCCACGCAGCTTGTCCGCAGCAGACCGCCGATGGGGCGGGGAGCCGAGATATATGGCATCTTCAGGCGCGAGAAGCGCTCTGTCTGTGGGGATTGGGCGTGTTGTTCGAGAGAGGACGGTGGGAAAGGTGTTACTGCGGGTTGGGGCAGCGAATTTGGTCGGCGTGGTCGGAGTCGGAGTGGGAGAGATGGGAGAGGCTTCATAAGGCATCATAAGGATGCAATTGTATTATGTGTATCGCATATTCCGTGGTCGTGCTCATAATATACAGTATCGGTGTTGGATGATTGAGGGTTGTCGTTGGAATAATGTGTATACTGTGCACAGATATAGGGATATAACATAATGTAGATTAATTAGATGATCGTGACTTCAGCCTTGTGGGATCGTCGGTGATGGCGACTTGCCAACTTTGCTTGAGTCACCAAGCGTAGCCTTATTATGTAATCCTCGATTGATCTATTCATGTGACATGGCACACATTATTGTCAAACATATATGTAATATATATATATATATATATGTATATATATTATTCTATCTACCTTCAACTGACAAGCACAGTTCGAAGGTACTCATATACGCCTCTATCTGGCCTTTTGTCATGTCGAAGATATGGGTATGTCACGTGGCTTGTTTAAACGCAGGTGAGGAGATGGATGGTTTGTTTCCTTTCAGCAGAACATTCATAATGGCGAGCGCAGTCTTCACGTAGGGATTTACAGTTCATGGCCAGGATGTATAAGTTAAACCTTTGATCATGATTATGATCATGATCTCATAATCATAATCGTGGTGGGCACGTGGGAGTCTATATAGCTAGCTTATTGATAGGTATTGATCTGTAGACCGGCATGTGGAAACTCACGTGCACAAGGCGGTTAGGGCTTGGCAAAACTTTAGTACTTGGGCATTCCACACCTTACTCGGTACATCGAAAGAAATAAAGAAATGTCTACATATGTACCGATATTGTACCAAGATATGTACCTATGTACATATCTCACCATGAAGAATATATATATGTATGTACATGCATGATATGCATGTACATGTACACTCTGCTCGAAGCAAACATCATAAGCTATGTACTCACATACTTAACGCACACTGCCCTCTATTATTTGCTCTATCTAGACAATAATGAATTACCGCTACGGCCATTGGCAAGTCCTTCGAGTCCGTCAATAGTCTCAACACGTGGGTGGATCCATCATCCAAGCACGACATGCCCAAGAACATGGCGTCCAGTGGCTTGCGACCTCGATTCCCTCTCACTCTTAATAACCCATTTTTGGCGTTTTCGTCGTCTTTTACTTACGAAACTCGACGGTAGGTAGCTATGTATGCTTTTTCCTTTTTTCATCTGGTGGTTTTGATTTTGATTTTGATTTTGATTTTCATCTTCATCTTGATGCGTCGCCATTCCACAAAAGAAGACGGACGTAAGGGTTATGTTAGCGCTCTTGTTCTCATTCTTCACTCTCAGCTAGGGGCATGCCTCATGACCTCCCCCTCGATACCGCGGACATCATAAAGTCATAAAGTCGGCTTGGACTCACTGAGGAAGTCGTTCTTCGTTCTCCCCTCGTCCATTCTCCTATTCATAGCCAACCCACCCGAAGGAAACATCACCACCCTTTTGGCCCAAGTTGAAGCATAGGAAACATGCGTTATTCAACTCTCACTCTCTCCATCTCTCTCCTCGCCCTGGCCTCGCCTATCCTCTCAGCACCCGCATCGCCCATGGCCAGTGAGTGCGGGGAGTACACGCCATGCCGGCGCATCTCTCCCCTCTTCCGAAACGAGCGAAAGATCTTCTTCGTCTCCGATTCTTCCAGATTCTCCATCAAAAATCATTCACCAAATTCGTCACCCAAGCCCCCACCTCCTCAAGGCCTTCGCTCGGCCAATTCTGCCAGCAATGCCGAGGGCCATTTCTCCCCAGACGCTTCGGCAGGCACGATTAAGGAGTCACCGCCGAGTAGCTTCCTTGCAGACGGAGTCATGCCCGCGGAACTGTCCTTGGGAGAGACTAGATGTCCTTATGGTGCCCCCGACCAAGGTCAGCGGCAGATGTTCTCTTATCGCTACAGCTACACAACCACTTCACGAGACACGCATGCCGACTATGTGATCCTGGGTATCATTGCATTCATTGTACTAGTCGTTATTTTGGCCGCGTTTATGGACGCTGTTTGCCTCATGTAAGTCCTATTTCTACATTTTGACTGGCAGTTTGGAGGGTATACTGATGACTAACAGGGCATACGAAATGGTTAAATGGAGATCAGTACTTTTAAGAGTTGATGATGAGGAGGCACCCCCAAAATACTCCGACGTCGACGAGAAGACTGGCGTTGAAGGAGAGCTACAGAGATCATATTCGCCATCTCCAGAGAGTTGGTGAAGGATATGCGCCGTCACGGCCCATAAGCAAAAAGCAGCCGGTGTCTGCACTCGGCGATAGGGGAAGGGAGAGCGCGGGACCAATCCCGCCAGTCCGCCATCCGCCGACGACGTAGATCGAGGCAAGGGGTTACGTGGGTGGTTGACCGAGTGTAGCCGCTGGAAAGAGACGGATATCCCGACGCGGAACAGGAATTCTTCAGCAAAATCATCGTGCTAGATGCTGTCGCTCTACATCCTATTATTAACATCGAGCAATCTGCTACAAGTTATGTCAACTAATTCCTACATTACAAAAGTCTGACTGGTAGCTCTCTATTCATCCAAAATCAAATCCGAAATGGGTATCTTAAACTCCGCGCTCCTCTCTTCTTCCTTAACAAGCCTAACGCCCCCTTCACGCCCTCGTCTCATAATCATCTCTCCCTAGTCTGGCAGTATGCGCGTCCAACGTCCTCCAAAACAACTCCTCGGCCTCGTCTAGGCGGTCTTGCTCGGTATAAACATGGGCGAGCATAAGAAGCGAGTTGAGCGTGTCCGGGTAGTCACACCCCAGATTCTTCTCTCCTCTCTTGACTGCCTTCTCAAATAATTGTTGAGCTGTTTGATATTTACTGCCGGTTCCATCCTCATCTTTCTCTCGTATTGGCGGTTTTGAGTCATCCATAGTACTAGCACATAGCTCCTCTGCCTCCGCGTAGTCTCCCCTCTCCCAGAAACAACCCCCCATCGCCTCCACCGTCCTCACTGTAGCCTGATTCTTCGAGCCCAAATACCGTTTTCTGCCTTCAAAGGGTTCTCAGCTTCCCCTCAGCCCCCTTCTTTCCCCATTGGAACCACCGCATCCCAAGCGCGAATTCCGCACGCAGAACATCAGGATGATTTCCCCCTAACAACTTCACCCTTCTCGGCAACCCTATTCAGCATCTCCTCAGCCTCTTCAGCTCTTCTCATAGTCCGGTACAGAATCCCGAGATGGATGAACACATTAAGCGTATCCGGATGATCCTCCCCGAGGCTGGCCGTACACGAGGTGACAGCGGGAAGCAGCATAGGGAGAGCGCGGTCGTATTGGGATTGCGCGCGGTAATTGCTGGCTAGTGCGACGACGGTTCGTAACGTAGTGGGATGGTTCTTGCCCAGTGAAGTTTCCTTTCCTGCCAGAACTTTATGCCAAAGCTCAAATGCCGCCGCGTGCTCGCCGTGGGTGCGTAGGACGCCAGAGATACTTTCACACGCCAGGAAGATATTTTCGTGTCCAGGATGGTAATGGGACTCATATGCTTTCAATGACGAGCTGTACAGATTCTTCGCCTCGTCATTCTTGCCTAGTTTGTAGTAGCAGTCTGCCAAATTCATAGCGACGGTCTGCGGTTTCGAGATGTTAGAGGTACAGGCGGTTTGGTATCCTTGGTAGCAATGCTCAGCTAATCGCACAGCTTCTTCGTAGCGGCCTCGGCGGAAATAGACCTGCGACACCTTGACGATGATTTCGAGAGTTGATTCATTATCGCTTTCGAGATCCTGCTTCTTGGTGACTAATTCGTTACCTAGCATCCGTTTGAGTAATTCTTCTGCTTCCTTGAAACGGCCAGACGAGTCATAGTAGGTTGCAAATAAGCTACCCGCCATTTCAAGGCTACCATATCCAAGTTGATGGCGTTCTGGAAGACACTGGGAGTCCATTTCCATAGAGACATCCAAGTGAGATAATAGCTCTTGTCGTTTATCCGGCGCAAGAATCTCATCTTTGTGGTTTTCAATATAGGAGACTAAGATGCTGATGGCTTCGTTGACGTACTTGCTATGTTCCTCCTTTTCTATCCACATCTGCATCCAATCTCTGATTAACGGGTGAATAGAGAACAGAGGCTCCTCGCTCTCTACTGGGGATTTCTGCAACAGCGAGAGTTTCAGCGAGCTTGCTATAACATCTACATACGTGAATTCATCCCATTCGCTGTCTGGAGGAAAGCTTTCTATCCTAGTTGGCGGGTCGTTAGACGAGTCATAGTACGTCCTGAAAAGGTCCTCGGAAATCTTGAGGATGTTGAAGAAGGCGAAAAGTGTGAGGATGTGAAGAATGCTCTCTCGCTCAACTCTAACGACCTTGACTTGCTCCAGATCCATTTCCCACGTTGTAAATGCGGAAATGTTCTCTTTGTAGTCCCAGAACTCAGAGTCTCCTTTAAAACCAATTGTTTCCTCTTCTTAAAGTGCTCATGAAAGGGGCATAATGCTAGATTTCTCGACTTAATATAAGTTGACGCCTGATCAATGGCCAACTGGAGGCATCCCAGCATATGTGCAATCCTCCCAGTATCGTCTAGGTTCTGTTTCGTCCTTCTCTTTCATAGTGCTTTTGAATAGCAATTCTATCGCCTCTTCCTCCTCCATCCCATGCATCTCCACGACATCGTTTGCAACACACATGCAGTCTGCATGGCGGCTCGTCAACAGTATTGCGCCGCTCGAGGTTCGCGGGAAGGAATCCTTGATATTTTGCATCGTTCCCGGCTGATCGACGTTATCAAACACCATAAGCCAGCTAGCTCACTTTCCCCTCATCGAGTGTCCCGTTCATGAATGTTGCCATCGAGTTGGCATTCTTGAAGGTGCGCTTCCCCTTCATTATTTGCTCGGTGATGGTCTCAAAGCTTCGCAACAACGTCGCCGATGACGTAGCGTCAACCCAGAGAAGACTTCGAAACGCTGGGCATTTGCAGTCGGTCGACAGAATTCTAAAGCAAGCTGAGTCTTGCCTTCGCCGCTCATCCCGATGATTGCGACGACTTTAGGCCTGCTGTCCTTCGCATCAGTCGAGAAACGCTCCTCCATCGTGCGAAGTAGCTTTTCGCGTGCCACAAATCTAGAGACTTGCGACGAAAGAAAGTGATAGAAAGTATCAAAGGCATCCTCTTTTAAGACTGTCTTCATAGTGGCTTTCCGTGAAAGCCGCAACGCCAGTGCAGTTTTGTAGCTCTCCAGGTTGACTTTATATTCTAGCAATTGCTTAGCTGATTAGATAGCTCTGATTCGGTGTCTAGCTGATGCGACTCTGTTCAATCGATCACCAGACTGTGATATGTTTTCTGATGGGTACTGTGCAGTCGAGGAAGCGGCAATGGGCTCATCGCAAATTGTAGAGGACATGCATCTCCATCATGGCCCACCGGAAACGTGAACTTTATCAGGGGCACTCGCCCAACAGCCTTATTGCACGTGGGACGTTTACTCCGGAGAATTTATCTTTGGCAGCCTCTCCCACGGTTATCCACGGGCTGATATGGCAGGCCATGCTTCCCGCTTCCCACGTCCATGCTAAGCAAGTGGAACCGTGGCTGTGACAGATTTGAAGACAAGCCCCTTTCGTCTTAACATCGTTCGTTGTCATGGTAGCCTCATCAAGCCTGCCAACGTGATCCCAGTTTGATCGACTGGGTTCAGCAAGAAAACTGTCCAACGTCGGTGCTTTGTAAATATTCCAAAGGTCGATCCACGAAACGGCGTCGGCAGCATCCTTGAAGGTTTGCCCAACATCGTGCATTTGCGACGGGGACATCTTGTGAAACGAGACGATTGGTACACAGAACCGGTCTCCTCGGATTCGTGTCACTCGGGGGGGTTCTCCATTGAAGTGGCGGTCATACCGTTCCTCCAGGTATATGCCAGTTTTCATTGCCGTAGCAGCAATAAGCTTGTCCCCCCAGCGAGCGTCGAGCGACTCCAGATGAGCTGCCGAGACTACTTCGGTATTCTGAATAAAAATACGATCCATGGCTGCTTGTGAGAACACTACAGCAGACCCTCCATGTGCAAATCGCGTCTTGTAATCGCCGACTGCATTTCCGATATAATGGGGAACCGATGGATCGAGGTGTCCTAAAATTACTTCAAGAGAAGCATTCAAGACATATGTATCATCGTCCAACAAGATATACCATTTCTTGTGCGGCATCAATTTGTACCCAAGCTCAAGTCCGGAAACATGCTATGCTGCGGTCAGCAGAATCCATGATGTATACATCAAAGAGAGAGGTTCAATGAAAGTTTATACAGCTCGAAGCAACGCATCGAAGAGAAGGACGAAAGGTAAGAAATAGCAAACGATCAACGAGGAGGTAAGTCAGAACTAGAAGAAAAAGAGAGGAAAGACTAGTGGATTAGGAAAAGCAGTGAGACAAAAGTAAGCTTGCCTTTAGTATGTCTAGCTCCCATCCATAAGTCTCGCCAATTGTGCGTGCTAAGTCTGTATTCCCACTAGAAATGGCGCCTGTCAGATTCGCATAATATTGCAACCGCGAGGCATAAGGCCGTGATAATAAGGATCCACTCTCGATCATCCAGGCCAGGGCATCATTAACTGGCATTTCCAGGCCGTTGTGGTTGAAACGCGCTCCTGGTGCCGTAGAATAGTCGCCGACAAGAACAACGTTGCTCGGATTTCGCGCATCTTCAAAAGCATCCAGCCGCGCGAGGAGTCGCTCTCGAGTCGAAAACCCGGTCTTGATAACCATGCCGACGTCGTCCATGTCGACAGCAAAAGCAGGTGGCTGAAAGAGCCACCTGTCCTTCGCTGTCAGGATCTCAGAGACAGTATTGAAATGCCATCGGACGAGAAGAACAAGGCCATTGTCGTAGGGAAGAACCGTCCATAACAGCAGACAGATCACAACGAATGCCAAGATCCGCGAGCGCAGATGCAATCGTGGGAGATGCATCAGCATTTGCGGCACCTGCTCAAAGGCACTGCTCAATGGCACTGCTCAATGGCACTGCTCAATTCTCGAGACTAAATGTCCGAGTGCAGCACTCAGCACTCGCTAGCTCTGGTATACTCGGACAGATGAAAATCAAATGCCGGAGAAGCTGGTGAAGGAGGAGGTGGAGAGAGAGAAATCGCGATATGTTGGAGGCTGAAGGCTGAAGGCTGAAGGCTGAAGGCTGAAGGCTGAAGGCTTCAAACGATTAACACTGCACGGGCCACATTCCACTGCACGGGCCAAAGTCCATCGCATCACATCACACATTCCAACTCAAGTTCACTCAGTGGCACGTAGGAGACAGTCCCGACCACGAACCGGTGGATAAGACGGAGCTCCTGTCTTGGAGGGATTGAGGGGAAATTTGGTCGCTCAACTCTATCTTGTATTTGAGTTGTATTTTTACAATCAAAGTCAATTTTTCTCTTCAGGGGCCTCGAATAATTTGCCGCCCGGGATTTAGGATAGATGCATTACAGCATTTTTATGGCCGAGAAGATGGTTTGCGTCTCGAAATCTGCAACCCCTGAGTTGTTGCAAGAAGTACATACATACATCCAAGGACGATTCAATGCCCGTACGGAAACGCAAAGCTGCACAGGCCAGGCCCCCCGATTAATCGTCGGAGCCGCAGCTTCACTCGGAGCCGCACCTTCACTCGGAACAGAGAGAAGGTTAGAGTGAAGGTTAGAGTGAAGGTGCGGCTCCGACGATTATGCTGTGGTGTTGTTTGGCACTCAAGCCTCGGCAACGGCGGCTAACAAACAAGTTGAGGAACTCCAAATCCAACTACCCCGCAAACGCCTCTTCTCCGCTTTCTTGGAGCAGAGGACCCCACGGAGATGTACCCCAGATTCTGAACCAGAGCCGAGCTGTAGTGTCCTGAATCAGAGGATTCGAGCAATAATGGCCCCATCGGCGGACCTGCGCCCGAGCCAAGACGTGGGAGCCTTGTACGGCTCTGGCCAGACATGATGGTGCTCGGCTTGTACATAAATACAGATGTCCGACTTCATAGACGGCCTGCTCCCTGCTCCCAGCTCGTGCAATAGGACAGAAGAGAGTTGAAGAGTCGAAGAGCTGAAGAATTATCGACCATCCCATCCTCCAAAACGATCAGAGAGCCGATATTGCGATATTGAAGTACGGACGAGATGGATAAGAAGATCTTAAGCGCCGTCATGGCGGCGCAGATGAAGCAGTCCCTGAAGGCAGCGAGCCCGAAGTACGACCCTGCGGCGCACAATATGGGCTCGAGGAAGGCGTACACAAATGCGTCCGTTGTGATCATTGGAGCTGGAATCTCAGGTAAGATCTGCATCCCCGTTCAAAATGCATCTCACATGTGAATCCCTATGGATGGCTGACGGTTGCTAGGTCTATGCACTGCCATTGATATGATTCGGAGAAATAAGTCCCGCGACTTCGTCATTCTGGAGAAGGGGAGCAACATTGGAGGCACCTGGAACGACAACAAATACCCTGGCTGCTGCTGTGACAGTATGATCCCGTGCACTCACAATTCCAAGATTCATCTGAGACTGACATTGTATCACAGTATGGAGCCACCTCTACTCATACTCCTTCGAACCGAACCCAAACTGGTCGCGTCAATATCCAGGCCAGGAAGAAATCTATGAATATCTCGTTGGTGTTGCGGAGAAATGGGGTCTTTACAAGCACATCCGCTTCAACACATCGGTCGAGGAGGCAGCATGGTCAGATGACGAGAAGAAATGGAAAGTCCACGTCAAGGTCTCAGGCGATAAGACTGCGGAATACGGCTCTAAATATACGATTACCTCCGACTTCCTTGTGTCTGGGGTCGGACAACTCAATCTCCCGCATTACCCAGAGATCGAGGGACTCGATGACTTCAAGGGAAAGTTGATGCATTCTGCGAGATGGGACTGGAGCTACCCACTTGAGGGCAAGAGGATCGGCATTATCGGCAACGGCGCGACGGCTGCACAAATCATCCCTGAAGTATCGAAAGTGGCATCGAGCTTGACTGTCTTCCAGCGAACGCCGAACTGGGTCATTCCCCGCGACGATGGAAAGATCAGCCCTACCACGCAGGCGGCGCTTAAGTACATACCAGGTCTCAGATCGAGGTACCGCGCGCTGTTGATGGATGTGAGAGAGGGCTTGTACAATACGACTATCGTGAAGGGTTCAGAGGGCAACGACGCCATGCGTGCTTGGGCACAGGACTTCATGCATAAGCAAATCCCAGGCCGGCCAGATCTGTGGGAGAAATTGACGCCAAAGTACGCCCTTGGCTGCAAGAGAGTGCTCATCTCCGACGATTTCTACCCCGCACTGGGACAGGACCACGTCAAGCTCGAGACCTCTCCTATCCAGCGGGTCACTGAGAAGGGTGTTGCGGTCGAGGGGAACGAGTACGAGTTCGATCTCCTCATCCTCGCAACCGGCTTCCGCACTACCGAATTCATGTACCCGATCAAGGTTGTTGGCACCGGTGGCCGCTCGATCGAGGAGATCTGGAAGGGTGGTGCCAAGGCCTATCTCGGTGTCACGATCGACTCGTTGCCGAACTTTGGAATGCTGTATGGACCAAATACAAACTTGGGACACAATTCGATTATCCTCATGATTGAATCTCAATCCAGATACATCAACTCTCTGATCGCTCCAGTGCTCAAGGCAAAGAGCCAAGGGCAATCGCTGGCCATTGTACCACGGCCGTCGAGGGTCAAGGCATATAATGAGGATCTCCAAGTCAAGCTGAGTGGCTTGACGTTCGCGGATCCAAATTGTAACAGTTGGTATAAGACAGCGGACGGGCTCATCACGAACAACTGGGCGGGAACTGTGGTGCAATATCAAAAGGCGTTGTCGAAGGTCAATTGGGCGTCGGACTACGAGGCCTCAGGTTCCGGTGCTGATATCGTCGCAAGCAAGGACCAAGAGTACATCGGAAGAGTGGTCGAGGAGACGGTGGTGCCGGTTCTTGCGATCACAACGTATGCGACGGTTGCGGCGGCTCTTGCTCTGGGCTGGAAGGTTGCCTCGAAGTCACCAACTGTGCAGAAGGCCATTGCAAGCGTATTTTGATGGGAGAGATAGAGGGTAGATTGCACTATGATTGTGTCTTATAATCTTGGGAATTTTTGAGCATTTAGAAGTGAATTGTATTGATTCATTAGCTATGTACAGTCACTGGCCACTTCAGGCGGGCCAGACGGGCCCTAGAGACTTGAGATGAGTGCAGAGGATTTTGAGCAGGCGCTTGCAAGGAATAGTGCCTCGTCCTCATAGACTCCGCGGCTCATGCAAAACTCCCATGACTCCTAGACTCGCTCAAAGGACTCAAAGGGGCTCAAAGAGGCCCAAAGGGGCTCGAAGGCGGCTGCCAGGAATCAATTGCCGGACATAAATCACCATAGTAACAGCGCACAGTGGTCCATTCGCGATGGCCAGTGACTATGACTGTATAGACTAAATAAAGTACGAAGTACCAGACATTCCAAACACGTGATCGTTCCAGTGTCGAAGTGTTTCCACGTGACATTTATTGCAAACCACACACGTGCGTAGCAGCTAGGGCCTAAGCAGCTTAGCTCAGCATTAATCCGTTCTGATAAGCGCTGATTAATCCATATTTAGCGTCTTGTAGAGCTGTTGTCAGCCTGACGTAATCGGCCTTTGCCCCTCCCGGCCAATGATTCCTACGGATTTGCTATTTACGACTTCCCATTTACATACTCCAGACTTACTCTAGTCCTAGACTTACAGATCCAGCTTGAAAAATCAGTTAAGCATCACCAAGCAACCTCAAATCCAAAGGAAACATAAGACATCACCAATTTCCTCTTCTTTTCTTTTCTTTCCTTTCTTCCGCATTCTCGAATCTCCTCTCCCAGCTCATTGTCAAGCCTCCGTCTATATATGAAGCTCTTTCTTTTCCTCTCCTCCCTCATTGTCCTCACAATTTCAGTGCTATACTCGAACGACCTACTTGACCTTTACAGATCCTATAGAACCACGAACAAGACCACGCCGAGCCCCCCGACCTCAAACACGAATCCACACACGACTCCTATGAGCGCAGCAGCAACACTCAAGTCCACAATGTCCAAGTCCCTCTCGCACGCCCGCATCGTGCCTCGCCGCTCCTCGGCGCGCGGCCACGCCAACCATGGCTGGCTCGACAGCTACCACACCTTCTCCTTCGCGAACTACTACGACCCGCGCTTCGAGTCGTTCGGGTCACTGCGTGTGCTCAACGAAGACCGCGTCGCGGCACAGAACGGGTTCCCCACGCATCCGCACCGCGACGCCGAAATCTTCAGCTACATCCTCAGCGGCGAGCTGACGCACAGGGATAGCATGATCCAGAAGGGCAGGGAGGGGAAGGAGGGCGACGAATTCTTCCGCATGAAGAGGGGCGACGTGCAGTTCACGACTGGCGGGACAGGCATCGCGCACTCGGAGATCAATGAGAGCGATAAGCAGGTGCATTTCTTGCAGATCTGGGCGCTGCCTTGGGCAAAAGGGTTGACGCCACGATACCATACTCAGACCTTTGACGAGGAGAAGAAGCGCGCGGGTTTTCTCCCCATCCTCTCGCCTCTTGCCGCGGGCAAGGGCGCGAGCGCCGAGGAGGAGAAGGCGGCGGTCCCGGTCCTGCCAGACACCATACCTATCCACGCCGATTTCGTGATGGCCGCGGGCATCATTGGTGTTGATAAGAGGTTTAAGTGGACTGTTGGAGGCGGGGAATATGGGAAGGACGTGGTGAAGAGCACGCTCGACAGGAAGGTGTATATCCACCTGCCGATGACGAATAATGGCAGCATGAAGATCAGATTGGATGGGAGAGAAGATGCCGTGCTCGGCGAAGGAGATGGGGCGTTCGTTAGCGGGGTGAATGCGGGGGATGTGCTTAGTATTGAGAGCATTGGCGAGGCCGAAGCCGAGGTGATTGTCTTGGACAGCGACTAGATTGTACTGTGCTGTGCTATATAGCACTAAAATGGAAGGGAAAGGAGATGGAATTGGTTTACAAGTTCCTAGAATGGAAATTGAACATGTCATGATATAGCGAATGCCCGTCACATCATGTTAAACCTTCAAGTTAATGCAGAAAACGTGTATATATCCACAAATAGAATGATCATGGCATGGAGCTAATCCTGCCAACAGAAGGAAATCTCAGCATTGCTCTCCTATTTCTCCTCGACTCTCCCACGGCCCCCTAAACTGCCACCCCTCCCTTCTCTAACAATTTCCTCGCATCATCCACCTCCACAGCCCTCCCCTGATCCATCACCACCACCCTTCCAAAATCCGCAATCCCCTCCAACGGATGCGCAGCCGCAATAACCATATATCATGCAGATAGAGAGCGGACTTTTGCAGTATGAAAACAAGGATAAACCAAATACAGAGCCCATAGCAATGAAACAAACAGCTTGCAGCAGGATCATGATTGCGTTGGCCGAGCCGAGGGACTCGAGGTAGTATTTGTCGACGGTGATATCCCCTCTCTTACAGGTTCGATTTTCTTCTGTTGTCTTGACACTTTTGGCAATTTGCTCTCTACGGGCTTCTGTGGTGCTTGTTCGGTATCATCATCCACTTCAGCCAACTTTTCCAACATGGTCTATTCACATAGCCAAATTCGGCTTTCAAGTCGTCAAACGTTCCTTGGTCCGCAATGCTGTCGTTCCTTCCAAGAACAACAATGTTATCTGCCGTACGTATGTACTGAACTGTCATACTGTTGGATTAACAATCTTGGGCTCTATCAATAAAGCTGAAATGCAACACGTACCAGAATGTGTTGCAAGTATGACGGCGTTTCCAAAGACGTCGGAATAGGCCTTCGCGTTTAAAAAGACGATTGAACACTAGCTTTACAGTCTTATATCCAGGCCGCTAAATATATCGTCAGGAATGATCAAAGCTGACCTTGGGAAGCAGATGTTGATATCATGGAGAATGGGAGTTCCTTCTGCCCTAAGACCGGCGCTTCCTTCCTTAGATGTGAGGACATCGCCATGTCCATTTGTGGTCGTTTAATGTTAGCACATTAGTCCTCTTACTAGAGACCTGCAGAGATTCAATGCCATCCACCGAGGAGCTCCATGATTATGGAGTGGCCCAACTTGTCCGAGATTCCATGGATGTACTATTAGACAGGCAATGCGTCCACCGGTTATCTGAGAGAAGATAGATGTAAATGCGTCCAAAGCAACTCACCGCTGTCAAAAGCTGCGGAAATGTAGCCATAAAATTTGCCAGCGGTTCTATATGTCGGAGTGGCAGCTCCACTGATCCCATATCCAACACTTTTCCTTTCGGGGGTCTTTGTTCTTTGGTTCAGCAACAAAATGGATAATTTGGTTGATCAAAAAGGGCTGCGAAAAGCCGAGACCGATGAGACACAAGCGGGAGATACAGCCGCCAGCAGTTCTCCTTTGAAAGCTGAGAATGTTGCCAATATCAAAGAAAGTTTTCCTGATTTTTCATCTGTGAAAACTGCCAGTTCCATTCCGCCTTGTCCATGATCGAGAGGTCGAATCAACGCACATATATCCCGCTTCCTTTGTAGCATATTCTGCAGTCGCTCAGAAGACGGTTTCTACTCGATAGAGAATAGATCATCCATGGTAAGTAGAGAACGAAATCCCAGTCTAGATCTCTCAGCCTGGGTGGGAGTGTTGGAACCGGGAGCTCAGTGGAGAGAAGATGATGAGAGAAGAGTGGAAATTCTTGAGAAGGGGTCAGGAGTCGCTTCTTCGGAAGACATGCACCATGTTGGAGATGGTGGTGTATTCTACAGAGAACTGATCTCTGAACATGGACATCCCCGTGGCTCCCACGTTCGGGAACAACGATATCCGGCCGCACAACATCCTAGTCGCCGGCCGGAACAACTGGCTGAATACGTACACGACCGTCTGGCGGAAGTTTATCCCCGAGGAGCAGGAGCGCGGGTTCTAGCGGGACGGCTGGTTCTATGTCGCGGTCGTCCCGCAGAGGCTCGCAGTGTTCAGCCTCAACACGCCGTACTTCTTCAAGCGCAACCCAGGCGTGGACGGGTGTGCCGTGTGCGGCGCGCACGGAGCTGGGGTACGAGCATATAGAGTGGCTGCGCATCCAGCTAGAGTTCGTGCGGGAGATGGGGGTGAAGGCGATCCTAAGGGGCCATGTGCCGCATACGCCGGGCAAGCAGCTCTGGGACGAGACGGACTGGCAGAAGTACACGCTCTCGCTGCAGCAGTATCGGGACGTGGTCACCAGGGGGCTCTTAGGACACATGAACATCGACCACTTCATGCTGCAGGACACGGAGGATATTGCTTTCCTAGCCTTCCTTGGGGAGACCGTGTCGATGCGAGAGTTCCTTGGCGAGGAGTTGACGATCGCCTCCGCTAGGGATTATCTCGAGGAACTGCGGGACTATTTCGGGACCTTGCCGGATCCCAGAGTAGCGCTGAAGGCTGAGACGACATAGGGAAAGGGTGGTAAGAAGAGGAAGAATGGGCAAAAAAAAGACGACGAGCGGAAGAGGAAAGAGGCGCTCAAGAAGATCGGAGGCGAATGGGCGGAAAGATATTAGATGTCCACTGCTGCGCTAAACATTGTCCTGAATTACTTCCCCAGCCTGCGGATTATGGAGTATAACATTACGGGCCTGGATACTAGCTTGGCATGGACGAGTCAGATGGGGAAGGGGAAGGGTGTGTCTGTGGGCACTGGATGGGACGCGGACGCTCGCCCGACCGTTGCCCAAGTCGAGGCGTCGTATGACGAGGAAGAGCGGAATGTGTAATCCAGCGCAGAGCAGGATGGATTTACGGGGGGGCGAAATCGGGCAGGAAGAAGCATGGGAAGAAGAAGAAGAAGAAGAAGAAGAAGGGCGGCAAGAAGTAGCCGACGGATTCCAATCTGCACATCCCTTCGCCGCCGACGCCGGGCATGCCGCCAGGGCCGGCGTACTCGCCGCAACCCCTAACCCTCGCAGACTACACGCAGTACCTTGCGAACCTCACGGAGATCAACGAGGACCTGACGGATGGGTATTCCGATGCTAAGAACGGCGGTAAGAATAAAGACAAGGTGCCGAAGAACCCCGGAGAGCTGCATCCGTACGAGTTCCATTACGAGGTCGAGTACAACACGTTCAATGATAGCTAGGGGTTTGCGTTGAAGGACCTGACGGTGAAGAGCTACTTGGGCTTGGCGTGGCGGGATTGGGCTGTACAAGAAGCCTGGGACGGAGGACCTCCTGCCTGAGGAAATTGGAGACGAGACGGAGGAGGGGGTCTCTGTGGTCGGGAGGCCTAGGGAGGTTGCGGGCATGGATGCGGATGGGGTGGCTGATTCCCGTGGTACTCGAGAGGAGGATGTGGATAGCATGGGGAAGGGGAAGAGGAAGAGGAATCACGGGAAGAAACGCCAGCGCAAACGGAATAAGGTGTGGAAGACCTTCGTGAGGCGCACCTTTGTCGGCGTCTTCGACGACGACGAGCTCAAGAAGAAGTTACAGGTATCGTGGCATTATCATCGTGAAGCCCTGAGGGAAATCACGGCACGGTCCTCCGGGGTGGGACAATCAGCTTCGGAAGACGTAGGATGGGGCAGGAGGGATACACGAGAACCTCTCAAACCAATGCAGCCGCGTCACAATCGAGGAATAAAACACGATCACTGGATATCTGATGAATCCCATTGCATTCCATTTCTCGCTGTCCCACGCTGTGTCCCGGCAAGTTTGCGCCCCAGACCAGCACAGAGAGATCGCTGAAGAACAGGGGATGGACATCTTTGACCGTGCGACGGATCTCATCAAATCCATCCCAACCCCAGGGTTCCTGCCGACTCCACCTGCTCAAGTCCCATCCCGTCCCATCCATCCATCCATCCATCCTATAAAACTCCCATATCAATCAAAAAACAAGAATAATGAAATGCTAGAGAACCACCCATCCCGACCCTGACGACCCGTCCGCGTCCGCGTCCGTCCGTGTAGTGTAAACCAGGAGAATGCCGCCATGTAAACAAACGCCTATGAGAAGAAGCCTAAAAGCTCCCGGCTGCGCAAAAGTCTGTGGAATTCGTGGGTCTCGTGCCATGCCGTGCACCATGGAGATTGCGGCTCGTTGAGGAGATGCAATTGCAAGGAGAGAGAAGCATTGCGAGGACGACGCTGGCATGAAGGCACGTCTGCGTCTTGGGAAACGCGGCTGGGGGAGAACACAGCCCATAGAGCAAAGATCAGGAGGATGAGTGCTTAGATCGGTGCTGTCGCCTGTCTTCCATGTGATGTGATGAGATGAAGAGATCGTGATGATGATGACATCTTGCCAAGCTCCTGTGCCCTGATGTCCTGATCTGCATCTACCGCTTCTTGCTCATCCTCAGAATCCTCGTGCGCAGCCACATCATGAAGGCCGTCCACGCACTATGCGTCCTCTTCTTTGCCTCAGCACCCGGCGAGCTGTGTTTTGGCGGCGGAGGCGGCGGGAACTGTCCATACTCCTGCTCAGTATGTGGCGGGGTCTGCACCGGGACGCTGTCGTAGTCTCTTGCAAACAGTCCCCCCTCCCCTCCTCCTCTCTTCTCCTGGAACGAATAGGTCGCTCCGGAATCGCCGCGTCCGCGAGAGCGCTCGCTTGTTGAACTCTTGCGGCCGCCCTTCTCGATCTTCCGAGCCTCTCTGCGCTCCAGCCTCTCACGCTGTCTGACTTGTTCCCGAGCAACGCGCTCCTCCTTCTCGCGCTCACGCTCGTCCCACTTGCGACGCGCCTCACGGACACTCTCCACTTGTCCCTTCTCGGCCTCGCTGCGGCTGCGGAGCCTGTGTCCACGATCCATGCTCGCTCTGCTCCTCGATGTGAATGGTGTAGGCGAGACGGTGTCGCTGGGGCTCAGACTGGCCAAAGCTGTCGTATTCGTAATTGTATCTCTGTTGTGTTCGCCAAAAATGGACAGGCTCGAGCCGAGATGTAGGCTGTTCGAAGAGCTCGTCCCAAGCGGTAGACGCGCCCGGTCGCTAGCCTTCGTGTTGACTCGCAGCGGCGGCAGCATCAGCGCCTCACCCAACACACTCTGCTCCGGCCTCTCCTCGACCTCACCCAGCCCCAGTGTCGGCGTCTCCCTCCCCTCGCTCTCGGCCGAGCTCCCCTGATAACTCCCCCCGGGCGGCGTATACGGCCTCGGCGTCTGCTGCCACGGGTGTCTGAATCCCTCTCCGCCTCTATACGCGGTCGGGCTCAGACTTCCCACCGTGCGCGTCGAGAACTGGCTCGTCCCACTCGTGCTCCTCTGATGCCAGCCGCGCCTCGCCGCGACGCTGCTATTGACGCTGAGGTCGTGCAGGCTCCTGCTCGCCCCGCCGCTGCCGCCGCCGCCGTACTCGGTCGTGCAGTACAGGCCCAGGCCCTGCTCCGCCGACGGGCGGTTCAGGTCCAGCGACGACTTCTCCGACGGCCGCGCCAGCTTGCGGATGACGTTCGGCTTCGCGAGCCCGCTGAAGGGCGATTTGGAGCCCGGGTTCGTCGAAGGACTGCTGCTGCTGCTGCTCGGGGAGAAGGAGCCGGCTGCGTAAGTGGCCATGCCTTCGCACTGGCTGGCAGTGGCAGTGGCAGTGACGGGTGAACGGCGAGGTGGTGGATGCTTCTCTTCGGAAATGCCACAGAATGCCTAAATGCCGAATGCCATCTTCAGAGACGTACAAGAATAAAATCAGAGGAGCGAGATCTCGAGGAAGCAATGCAAAACGAAACGAACGATTGCGGACTGCGCCGTCCTCCTACGTAGACGTAGACGTGGGTACGTAGGTACGTCGTTGGCTGGATGCTTCCTTGCTTTTGGTCGCTCGTGCTCGTACGCTTCAGGCTCATCTCGTTAATGCCAATGCCAATAATGCCGTCTACGGTCTACGGTCTCGTCAACCTGAGGCTGAGCCGTATGCGGTCCTATGCGGTACTATGCGGTACGGGTTATTATTCGGCCGAGCTCAGGGCTCCATCGTCCGGAAGCTGCGGACCCTTTGTGCCCTTTGTCAGAGGGATTCTCCTCGGCGAGCTCGGCACCGCCGTCATGAGTGTCGTAAATTCTATGTCAAGATTGAAGATTCAAGATGTCAAGATATCAAGATGTCAAGATGTCAAGAAACACAACAGATGAGATGATTAATGGAGGGTGGTGATTACGTCAAGACAGACTCTTGCAGACTCTTGCAGACTCTTGCCATGCGCATAGGCAGAGGGTATATATAAATAAGTAGACAGCGATGGGCTGGTCGCATAAATAAAATAGAATAGAATAAGATAGACAAAGTCACAACCCCCCTCCTCATCCGCGAATCCCACATGCTAATCTCATAGCAAACCACTCGGAACTACTCCACAGACGGCCATCGCGATGGGGAAGCAGAGTAAGAGGTATGTGTACGTACGTACATACATACATACATACATAAATACCCGTCCGGATTCATCTGCAGTGCAGGATTTGCTCTCCTCCGTCCGCAATCCTTCGTTGGCCCGTCCTCGGTCGGCACTTCTTCCGTTTCCGGCATGAGGCCATGGGTGAGATGGGACGAGATGAGATGGGCAGGTCCTGGCGATTCTGATGATTCTGATGATTCTCACGACTCCGAATTTCTGATGATTCTCACCTGTCGACAACAATTACATGCATCTGAGTCATTCATCAGTCATCAGTCATCAGTGCCTTCAAGGAGTCGTGGAGTCCACGCCGTCGCCTCACGATCGATCACATCCGTCGCTGAGAAACTGTACTCCACTCCAACCTCCACCTCGCTCCATCTGTGTAGAGTCAGTGTCCAGTCTCCGCTCCTCTCCTCCCCTCTCCCTCCCGCCCTTCCCGTCGTCAGTGCAACTCCTAACTCTCATTCCCGCCCCCACCAATTGCCAAGCCGTCTCCTCCATGCCCATGCCCATGCTCATGCTCATGCTCATCCTGGCTGTCATATCCGTCCTTCGTGCTTCGACTGCTCCATCTCGAATCTCGAGCTCCGTCAACCGTGGACCGTCTCCATCACATCGCAGCCGCTCCACCACCTATCCGCGCTCTATCCATGGTACGATCTCAGCCATCTCAAACATCTCAGACGCCCTCCGAAGGAGTCCTCGAGGAGGCAGAGTAGTAGCCACAACGGCCAAACGTCCCCGTCCCGCAAAGTCCCGCGGTTAGTGAGCCCCCGCAATCATTACCGCACGTACGTACGTCCGCCTTCATCTCAAGCTACTCCGTTCGTTGTATGCCGAAATGGAACATAGCTCCCTAGGTACCTAACCTGCCAGTTCATCCGAGACTGACGGACGGCCAGCGTCTTTTCCCGCCATTTCATACAGTAGTATCTCCGTTTGACGTTGCAGACTGGCATTGGCGTCGGCGTTGGTCTGCTATCCCAAAGGTCCGCGACTTCCCAGGTCAAGACACAGACAGCAAGCACACTTTGCCCTGTAGTACATATCACACCTGCATCTTGGCCGGTCTCGGCCAGAGTCCCTCCCTTCCCTGCCCGTCGGCCAACAATGGAGGCCTCGTAATCGAGCGTCGCCGATGACGATCTTCGAGGGAGCTAAAGGCGCTCTGGTGGAGGCTGATACCTACATGCATATGGTACCTATCGCGTTGAATCTTGAATCTGGACATGAGACGAGATGCTTTGTCTCGTGCGTGGCGGATAAGCCCACGTCCCATCGGCGTGCTAGTGCTGGAGATCAAGTTGTTCTGTTCTGTTCTGCGGCCTGCTACGGCATAACCTCACGAACTTGAGCTTTAGCACACACACACTTTATGAATTGCCACGATCAGAACACCATTGTTTCTTCCTGTCGAATGGATTGGCATTCATCCGGATGGCAATCCCGATGGCAAATGGCAATACCATCGTGGCCCTCCGCCAGTGCTGCTGACCAGGAAGAAGACGCCCCGAGACCTAGGGCTCTTCGGAGGAGCTGCTGACTCCCACTGCCACTCCCACTCCCCCAACGCACATCCTGCGACAACCTGCACGTTCCGGTAGTTTACATACCTACATACCTACGAGCGAGTGTCGTACAAGACCCAAGACTTCGGTCACAGCAGGCATCAGAGGAAATTGGCCGAGAGGGAGACTCGTCGCCAGAAGATGAGGTTCTGAGCCCATGCACCAAGCAGGCGACGCAGGTACAGTACATAGGGGAACATGGCGTAGCATGGCAGGCTTGGGGACGAGGTTTTCGTGGTCCAGCCAGCTGCTTGGATGATGCAGGAGATTGAGGATTGGAGGGCCAGCCACCATCATATGATTCCTTTCCCTCAGCCGCTCGGGGATGTTGAGTTTGGAGGTTGCTGGAAGAGGTAGGTATGCAGTAGAGTAGTAGAGTAGTAGAGCAGTTACAGTAGAGCAGTAGAGTAGAGTAGTAGAGCAGTAGAGTAGAGTAGTAGAGCAGTAGAGCAGTTACAGTAGAGTAGTAGAGCAGAGTACCCCTCACCCTCCTCAGCAACTATGTACATACTCCTGTACATAATCCTGTACATACTGTACGTACCAACCTCAACTCGCTACTCGCAGCATCCACACCGGGCGTTGGAGGCGTCGCATGGCGTCGGCGCCAACCCCGTTTCGCAGCGCGCACGAGGAATGCCAGTCATAGCCAGCCAGCTACCTGCTGAAGCTGACAGCCACAGGATAAATGTATACGGCGTACGAGGAGGCCGTGTCATTCGTGCGATTTGCGCAGCGAGGACCCCTGAGGTAGACAGAGGAGAAAGAAACTGGAGAGATGCGTGTTTATCCAGACGGGTGGAGGAGCTGTGTATCCGTATGTATGTATGTACATACTGTACAATACAGACTCATAGATCCTCTACCTCAAGACCGCAGCGACGAGTTGCCAGTTCCACGACTCCCGCTCCATCGATGCCCATGCCCATGCCCGCGCCCAAGCTCCATTACTCCGCGACGGCCGTCCGCGCATCGAAGTGGTGTCACTTCGCAACGGCGTCGCGAAGTGTGGAGCAGAGCGGAGCAGCATTATCGATCGGACCCTCTTTCTTGCACACATTAGCAGGATATGCTTGCCGAGAGGCGGCAGCACGAGCACGAACACGCACGAGCACGAGCACGAGCTTGCGCACGAGGGGTTGTCAGTTTCGGCAGCGGGGGGTGTAGATGGTGTTGTGGATGGAGGGAGGATAGAGGATAGGATTGTTGTTATTCTCGATAGACAGACAGTACATACCTCTATACAGTATGCAGTGTACAGCACCAAAAGAGAATATTATCCAGTTATGGTATGTATGTGTATGTGTATGTGTATGTGTATGTGTATGACATGACCTGTCAATTCAATGAATTATCCATCGATGATGACGGATGATTTCAAGCCATCCTTCCTTCCAATCGCTACAGGGTTGCATTGCATCACATCGCATCGTGAAAATTCGAATTCGTCAAAAGAGCATGGCAGCCATGCACGCAATATCGACGCCTCCTGTCTCAGGGAAGCATCCACGCCATTACAAATAGAGTGGCAGAGCAGAGATGTATGTACATATGTATGATACATACCATGACCTTCCATTTCCATCCCGTCTTTGGTGCAGGTATGGGGCCACTAGCACCATCTCTGGTCAGCTATTCTCCGTCGTCTGACGTCTCCTTCTCCTTCTCCACAGCGCCGATATGGAGATGGAGATGGAGATGGAGAGGAGATGTGTCCTTCGATCCTTCGACCGAGTTAGACTTGTTTGTGCAGTGGTAGAAGGGGAGAGGGAGATTAACAAGGCTCCCATACTCCTATAATCGTGCATGCGCGCACAGCGCGGCAGGCAGGGCCAGGTCGGAGGAGAATAAGCCAGATTGAGATGTGAGCCTGCCTTCGGCTGTCGCTCGCTGTCGCTGTCGCCGTCGCTGTCGGGCTTCTCGGGCTTGCACTAGAGGCGGAGCGATGGAGTGATGGAGCGATGGAGCGATGGAGTGAGTGATGGAGTGGAGTGATGGATTCGCGGGATGGAGTGGGGTGTCGGCGCTCGCTCTGCATCAGTAGGTAGAGTACGTCGTACGTCGTACTCTACGGATAGTCCCCTGTACATACCTCTCTCCATGACTTACTTACGACTTGTTCGTGCAGAGCCAAGTCGTGGAGCGTTGACTCTACTGTAACTGGGACAACTGGAGAATGAAGAGGCCGGCTCGGCTGATGGGACCGTCGGTCTCGGCCGTCGACCTCGAAAGGAGGGTTTGGAGGGGAGAGGGAGAGGGAGAGGGAGAGGGAGAGAGGGAGGGAGGGAGAGAGAGAGAATGAGAGCGAGTGAGACTGAGAGTGAGAGTGAGAATGTTCCCTTTAGAGCTCTGTGCAGGACAAGACTCGGACGAGTGGCCAAAGTGGGCTGGCTGGCTGGCTGGCTGGCTGGCTCGCTGGCTGGCTGGCTCGCTGGCTGGCTGGCTCGCTGGCTGGCTGGCTCGCTGGCTGGCTGCTTGGACCCTTGGAGGGGTTGTGCACAACAATCAATCCGCAGTGGCGCCCCTAAGCGCACCCTCCTCCACTAACGGTTTTGCCAAAAATGAGCCATGCAGGTAGAGAAACAAGTAGACGAAGTATATGTACAACGTACAGTATTATGTACAGTACTATTACAGTACCACTACAGTACTATTACAGTACCACTACAGTACCACTACAGTACCATATAGTGCTTTCTGCACTGAACTCTGCCCTGAGCACTCGACAGAGCTCCGTACCAATAGGGGAAGGATGGACGTCTAGATACCTCTTCTAGAATTAGCTAAGTAAATAAGTTAGTTGATGTCTTCTTTCTTCAAGTCTCTTAGTGTCTTACTCCGTAGTTTCTTTCTTGATGTCTCAGTGTCTCAGTGTCTTCGTGTCTTAGTGTCTTAATGTCTTAGTCTCTTGTCTCAGTATCCTAGCGTCTTAGTCTTTTAGTCTCTACGTCTATTAACGTGCCACTCGCGTCCTTCCTTCACCTTCCTCGTCTTAGTCTAGACTCTAGACTCAAGAAAGACCATGTGGATTGTGTGGATTCTGTGGATTCTGTGGATCTCGACGACCTGAACGTGCTCAAGCCCAGGCAGGAGGCTATGTACGCACCTGTACGCACCTGTACATACATTATTACTGTACATACGCAACATTACTACGATGTACCCTGCACGGCTTGTCATGTCTTACATTAGCTCCACAGAGGAAGAGGAGCACATGGGGATGGTGAGATGGTGAGATGGTGAGAGGTAAGAGCACCATTTGAGCAATGACAGATAACCAGATAACCAGATAACCAGATAACCGCTCGATAGCCGTCCTCTCCCTCTCCATCTCTCTCCATCTCTCTCCATCTCTCTCCATCTCTCTCCATCTCTCTCTCCTCTCCTCTCCTTCGCCCGCCGCAGCATTGTCCACACTGTATATCCATACCTCCACTCCCTCATTATGTACAAGTGCCTCTGTATATACATATACACGGATGTATATATGGATATATGCATGTATATATGTATGTATGTACGTATCTCCTCTCATCTCGTCGTCATGATCCTTGCCCACACACATCCATGCACTCACTATACTCTTAGAGACATATCTGCCTATTTCTCATAACTCCCTGTCCCTGTTTCCTCCCTCCCCGACAATCTCCCCCCCTCATCCTGGAAGTCGCTTGGAAGACGAGGGTCTCTGAAGCTTAACCCTTCTCAATCTCAACGCCATGCACATACCATGCTGTCGCTATTAATATTACTCTCTTTTCAGTGGCCTATCCTGAATCGGGAATCAGGTGAACCTTCTCTCCCTCCATTTCTTCCACTCCCTCGACACCTCCTTCTGCTCTTCATCTCCACTGCCATGCGTGCGTGATGCATCGCTCTTCCCCGGCCGCTTTCTTTTTCCTTAAGCTATATAGCTAGACCTCGTCCCGTCCCTTTCTTTCCCGTCGAGCCACGATGGGTTGACATTCGGGCTTGTTCTCTCTTAATGCCAATTTCTTTGCAAAAGTTGTTTCTCTCTTGCATTCTTTGTATATCCCGGAACTCTTGCACGCCCGAACCAACACTGTCGTTTTGATGATACTCCTGCTTATACTCCTGCTTTACGGTCAATGGTTAATGTCTGAAACGATTTCCTTGTCCTGTGCCACGTCGAACATCATTCTCGTCGGTGTTAGTGTCATCACGTCTGTCGTTCATCAGTACGCTTGGGGGATTTGAATTGGACATTTGCACGCTACTTTGAGCACTTCCAACGGGGACCGGCACTTGCTTATTGCTGCCTTCTTCGGGTCCTTCTTGTTTCTGGTACTGTTTGCAGAGCATTCAAGTAAAGAGCAGAATCAGATCTCAGTTGCTTCTCAGCAGTTTTTCTTGAAGTTGTGCTCCATTTGCACCTCCAGACGGACTCCTTTGGCCTTCACAGACCAGCCGTCTTGCTGCTACGAACTCGACTTCGACGTCGACATATCCCACGATTGGACTTCCAGTATTTGCGCTCACCACCACGTGATTTTGCATCTGATTGACTATCAAAGAGTCCTTGCTTTTTTGATTTCATCATCCTCTCCTCGACGGACATCATCCACATAATACCACCACCAGAATATAACGGTTTTCAGCCTCTTTACTCAACTGCACAGGAAAAATACTCGCCAACCAATCACGAAGTTACGGCCCGTTCTAATCCTATCTTTCTCCGCCAGATACAACAAACACAGGAACCTTAATCTCTTGGCATCTTTATCATCTAATTCGATCGGCGGGCTTACCTGAGAACCGTTGTCGCTCCGTGCACGTGATGGAATATCTGATGCACGTGACAGAAGCACTTCAAAATTTCACGTTTTGGCAGTGGTATATCCTTCTGTTTTGGTAGGTCATTGTTCAGCCTCCATGCAACACTGCACGCTTGCTGCGTGTTGTGGATATGACATTTCTGACTTTATTCCAGGCCATACCGCTATATTCGCCTCATTGCCAATATCATTGGCCACTGCTTGTATAGGTCAATACCCAAGCCGGAAAACCCGACTTACTCCAACCAAGATGTCACTGTCATCATCCCAACTATCGAGAGCAATGTGGAGGCACTTCGCGGTCCAGTTTCGAGCATTCTTGCCTGTGATCCTCACGAGATCATCCTCGTCACCACGTTTGGCAAGTACCACGACCTTCTCCAGTTTACCTCTTCGTTGAAAGACCCTCGGATCAAGGTGTACGACACCAAGATTGCCAACAAGAGAATTCAGCTTCGCGAAGCTATCCCTCGAGTGACCAGCCGAATCACGGTTTTGGTTGATGATGATGTCACGTGGCCCACCACGATCCTGCCGTGGATTCTGGCACCATTCGAAAGACCAGAGATCGGATCGGTGGGTGTATGTCAACGCGTGAAGCGGATCAGGGACGGCGATTTGATGTCTCGATGCTGGAATTGGCTAGGTGCATGCTATATCCATCGACGCAATTTTGAGATCTCGGCTTCTCACTATTTTGACGGAGGAACTTCCTGCATGTCTGGCAGGACAAATGCCGTCCGGACCGAGATTCTCATCAATCCATGGTTTCTGGACGGCTTTTGCAAGGAAAGATGGGGGAAATATCACCTGAACGCAGACGACGACAATTTCTTGACCAGATGGCTTGTCAACCATGACTGGAAGACGTACATTCAATATGAGCCGGAATGCGAGATCGAGACGACTCTCGAGAACAACTGGTCTTTCGTACGGCAATGCCTGAGATGGGCACGGAGCAACTGGAGAAGCAATTATACCACTCTCTTCGTCGAGAAAAAGGTCTATTCGTAAGTAACGACCTTCGTTGCAGAAATCGAGGGATGCTAAAATATCCTTCTCAGATGTCAATGGTGGTCTATATACGCCCTTTATATCGCCAGCTTTACCTCGCTAGGTCTCATTACCGACCCGTTATACTTCTACTCGTACTATCGCGCTTCCCAACTGTTGGATCCGTCATCGGTCTTTGCCGGCTGGACTGGATGGTCCCTGGTGATCACATGGTACATGTTCACCAAAATCGTCAAGCTCACAGGACTCTTCCGCCGTCACCCTGCCGATATCTTCTTCCTGCCGGTCTCGATGATCTTCGGATTCTTCCATGGTTTCATCAAAATCAAGGCTCTGTGGACATGGAACGAGGTAAGACAGGTCGGAGAAATTGGACTCTTCAGTTACTGATCAGAATCGCAGACGTCATGGGGCAACCGTGCAGATGGCGATATCGACAACAGCGAGCGTATGACTCCCAGGGCCATTCCTGCAGAAGTCATGATGAATCCCACTCCCAACACGCAAGCTCTCGTTCGCTACAGAAACGAAGTGCTTGCTTCGAAAGGACACGACGGGCATCGGATATCAAAGACGGCAGCATATTCAGAAAAGTCGCCTTTATTTGCGTTCCCCACGGTGGACGATGTGGATTGAGTTTGCTGGACGAAAATTCCGACACGCTTTTTTACTTCCTGGTCTCTCGACCATTCGGACGTCTCGCCTTCGGCGGGCTAGACGAGCGGGTACCACAGAACCGCTTCGGATGGAGGGTCAAACAAAATGGGCCTTCCCAAAAGTTCTGCTTTTTGAAAGATTGATACAGGTATACTTGGGGGGTGGCAGCCTGCTTCTGTGCTCGCTTCTGCATCGGATGATTGGACTTGCTTCACAGCGGAATACTCCTACCCTTGTGCCCTTTCTGTCGCCAGCTCAGTGTCGACTCCGTCCGGCCCATCCTCGCATTTTAGCGTTTCTTGTTTCCAGCCACGATGCATCGCCAGCTTCGTCTTCGATTATGTCGCCCATTTTTTGGGGGGGCCGAGGACCGAAGTTCATGTGCGCGTCACGATCTCATTCCGCAAGAGCAGTCATGCAGCGTTTTGATTCCCTCCCTTTTTTTCAAGGGAGGCTAATATTTAGCGGACTCGTTGTTTGGTTTTCTAGATAGATAATTGTACGGGCATTGGAGAATGGATATCACTCACTAGGGGGGATTCAAATTGACATTTTCCGGAGATGATAACTTTCTGGACATTTTTGGGGGGGGAGGGCGAATACTTTTGGGACATTTTCGGAACGGCATCTCAGGATTGGGTTCAGGATCAAAATCGGGGGGGGCACAGAGAGGACGGACTCGAGGAGACTCTAGGGCAGAAAATCCTCGAGGGACGAGTTACGGGAAATGAAACGGAGCAGATTGGAAAAAATGAACACATGTCTTTTTCTTGACAACACACACAATTCCTGCATCTCGACACACAAATACCTGCAGTGCCCCAAAAAAATCATCCTTCACGCATGCATATCCCACGTTCCCACCCTCCCCCCTCCACCCCGATCCTACACCCCCTCCACACCCTGCCTGCATGCCTGAAGCCGGGGGCCATACATACACACACACATACATATCCGCAGCCACGCCGCTCAACCAGCCATGCATGCATGCATGCATGCACCACCCACCCATCCATCCATCCCCCACGCCACGTCTGCCCTGTCCTGCCCTGCCCTGCACCGCACCGCACCGCAGCACTAGCTCGCGTGCCAGAACGGGAAGAAAGCCAGCCTCCCGCGCGGGCCGCGTGGGCCTGCATATGCGTCTGGGCGGGTGAGGGCGCAGGCGAGGGGATGCCGGAGCGCGCGGTATGCGGCTAGGGGGGGGTGGGGGGTGGCGGTGAGGTGAGGTGAGGGGAGGTGGTGCTGGATATTTGGGAGGGGAGGGGAGGGAGAT
>Ga0123337_10000861_pt1 | contig 45215 bp, 44 predicted proteins | sample frozenSSSSmetaG_FD_89792 | JGI IMG/M metagenome (GOLD analysis project Ga0123337, IMG submission 89792) | Glacier valley bacterial and archeal communities from Borup Fiord, Nunavut, Canada, to study Microbial Dark Matter (Phase II) -... | ecosystem: Environmental > Aquatic > Freshwater > Ice >... | reverse complement strand
TTATTGCCAGGACAGCACGGCATGGCTGCGCTGCACGTCGGCGCCTGCGACCGGCGCTTCGTGTGGATGCGTGCGCTCTTCCAGCTGAACCTCCCAGTGCCCTGCGGCCCCGCTGCGGCCCTGCGCGCTGGCCAGTAACACCGTGCTGCTGCGCGTGCCATAGGCGTGTTCGGGAAAGTCGACAAAGGCGCTGGACAAGGCATCTTCGAACGCCAGCGGCACACCGGTGGCGGGCAGATGCTCGCGGGGCGCGCGTTCGCGGCTGCCCAGCGCTGCCCACAGCGGCGCTTGCAGCGCCTCCGGGTCGGACGCTGCCTGCAGAGACGCCCGCAGCGCGTTTTGCAGCGCGGTGGTTTTAGGCCAGGGCGTGTTCAGCGCGGCATTGGAAAGACCGTAAACGCCCGGCGCCAAGGCTTGCATATGGAGCGCCGATCCGGTGGCAGATCGGTTGCTCAGCCAGGTCCAGGCATTGCTTTGAAAATCGCCAAGCACCAGGTTGAAGCCGCCATAGACAGCGCCGCCCTGCGCCAGCGCCGTGGCAAACGCGGCGGCGTCACCGCTTTGGGCCAGCCAGCGCGTCACCAGTTCGCCCCGGGAGCGCGGCGCAGCGGGCGGATTGGCCTCGCGCACATTGGTCAGAAATGCCACGCGTCCGCCCGGTGTCAGGCCCATCCAGGTGCCGCCGGCGCGCAGGTCGCGGCCGGAAATGATGTCCTGGCCGGCGTCTGTCTGCCAGCGCCCCAGCGGCTGGGTCGGTCGGCTTAAAAACTCATCGCGGTTGGCCGCCACCACCAGCGGCCAGCGGGTCGAGGCGCCAATGGCAAAGGCGATCAGGCACATGGCAAGGCCTTGGAATTCATGCGTTTAAATATCTTCAAGCAAGGGGTAGGGTAGGGGCAACAGCACCAGGGCCGCGCCGCTGCTGCTTCCCAGGGTGAGCCGTCCATTGGCCGAATCGGCCGCCGCAGCGGTCTGCATCGACACCACGGCATCGAACCCGCCCGCCGGATGGGCCGCCGCCGCCGCGACCAGGCCGCAGGGCTGCTCAGCGTCCAGGGCGTGAAACACCTCCTGGCCAACCGTGGGCGTGCCCGTGGTGTGCATCAAATAAGCCCGGCGCTTGAGCGTGCCGCGAAACTGGCTGCGCGCCACCACTTCCTGGCCGGGGTAGCAGCCTTTCTTGAAGTTCACGCCACCGACGGATTCGTAATTGAGCATTTGCGGCACAAAGGCCTCAAAAATCGGCTGGGTGATCATCGAAATGCCCGACTGCACCTCGAGCCAGTGCCACAGCGCTAGGTCAATCTGCGGGCCCTGCGGGGCGGGCGTGCCGGCCGGGGCGCACCAGAGCGCGCGCGCATGGCCCGCACCGGGGTGCAAAAATACCAGGTTTACAGCATCTAAATCGACCTTGGTCCAGGCAGGTCGGGCACTGCCAGCTATTGATTCAATAGCATTTCCAGCCACGCCGTACAGTGCAAACTCCGCGCTGGCGTCACTGAGCTTAGCCTTGGCGCGCAGCACAAACATCGACAGGCGCTTGAGCGTGGTGGCCAGAATGTCCCGACTGCACACCAGCAACACCTCGTCGTGGCTGCGTTTGAACACAATGAAGCTGGCCTGCATGCGGCCCTTGGCATTGCAAAAAGCGGCCAGCCGGGCTTCTGACAAGCCCAGCAAGGCCACATCCTGCGTCAACTGGCCCTGCAAAAACTTGGTGGCCTCTTCGCCTGCGACGCGAATCACCCCCCAATGTGTCAACTCGGCTACGCCGGAAATGCCTGCGGCAGGGGTAGATGGGGTCATGGGGTGGGACGTTGGTGTGGTGGGCATGGGCTGAATTATCATTGCCCTCTGAATTTTTGTTCTGCATTGAAAAGGTAGCTGGGCCGTGCGTCGTGTCTTTACAGGTTTTTTGAAGCTGGTTGTTATCGGCGCGTTGCTGCTGGCGGGCGCAGCCTGGTGGTGGCTGAACGAACCCATGGCCTTGCGGCTGCAACCGGGTAGCCAGGTGGTGGACCTGGAAATCGAGCCCGGAGCCCGAGGCGTGGCCGCCCTGGTGGTGGCCAGCGGTGCCGATGTGCCGTTGCCGCTGCTGCAGGCCTGGTTTCGCCTGTCCGGGCAGGCCCGGCAGATCAAGGCAGGCAGCTACGAGCTGCTGCCCGGCACCAGTCCGCGCAAACTGCTGCGCATGCTGGTACGCGGTGAGGAAGCGCTCAAAAGCGTCACGCTGGTGGAAGGCTGGACCTTCACGCAAGTGCGTGCAGCGCTACAAAAAGCAGAGCAGCTTGCACCCGACACGCTTGCGCTAAGCCCCGAAATCATCATGCAAAAGCTGGACAAGCCCGGCGTGCACCCCGAGGGCAGGTTTTTCCCGGACACCTACACCTATGCCAAAGGCTCCAGCGACCTGGCCGTGCTCAAGCGCGCTGCCCGCGCCATGGACAAGCGGCTCGACGCCGCCTGGGCACTGCGCCAGCCGGACACGCCCCTGAAAACCCCGGAGCAGGCCCTGATTCTGGCCAGCATCATCGAAAAAGAAACGGGCATGTCCGCCGACCGGGCGGAAATTGGCGGTGTTTTCATCAACCGGCTGCGCGCGGGCATGTTGCTGCAGACCGACCCGACCGTGATTTACGGCATGGGCGCGCAGTTTGACGGCAACCTGCGCAAACGCCACCTGCAGGCCGACACCCCCTACAACACCTACACCCGCGCCGGCTTGCCGCCCACGCCCATTGCCATGCCGGGCAAAGCCGCTTTGCTGGCCGCCGTGCAGCCCGCACCGACCCAGGCCCTGTACTTTGTGTCCCGCAACGATGGAACAGGCCGCAGCCAGTTCAGCAACAACCTGGACGAGCACAACCGCGCCGTCAACAAATACCTGAGAGGCCAATAGACCCCATGAGCATGCACGGCCTTTTCATCAGCTTTGAAGGCATAGACGGCGCCGGCAAGTCCACGCACATCACGGGTCTGGCCGATGCCTTCAGGGCGCAGGGCAGGGCCGTGATGCTGACACGGGAGCCGGGCGGCACGCCGCTGGCCGAAAAGCTGCGCACCATGGTGCTGGACGACCCGATGGACCCGCTGACCGAGTCCCTGCTGATTTTTGCGGCCCGGCGTGACCACCTGGTGCGCGTGATTGCGCCGGCATTGCTGCGCGGCGACGTCGTGCTGTGCGACCGCTTCACCGACGCCACCTTTGCCTACCAGGGCGGCGGGCGCGGGTTTGACCTGAACGTGCTGTCTACGCTGGAGCGCTGGGTGCAGGCCGACGAAGGCTTGCTCGGCGATCCGGCCGGCAATTCGCCCATGAAGCCCGAAGTTGAATCCGTTATCGAGCCGCACCTCACGGTCTGGTTTGACCTGGCGCCCGAAGAAGCCGCAGCTCGGCTGGCCGGCGCGCGTATCCCCGACAAATTTGAATCCCAACCCGTGGAATTTTTCCGGCGCGTGGCGCAGGGTTATGCCGACCGCCAGCAAGGCCACCCGGAGCGCTTTGCCCGGATTGATGCCTCGCAAACCCGCGAAGCGGTGTGGCAGGCAGTGCGGCAGGTGTTTGTCGCCAAAGGCTGGCTATCATGACCACCAGCACGCAGCGCCTGGCGCCCTGGCTGCAAACCCAACTGGAAAGCCTGCTGACCCAGCGCGGTCATGCCTGGCTGCTCAGTGGCCCCTCGGGCTTGGGCCAGTTTGAGCTGGCGCTGGCGCTTGCCCGGGCCTGGCTGTGCGAAAGGCCGACGGCGCAGGGCGCTTGCGGTGAGTGCGGCAGCTGCCATGCCGTGGACGTGCACACCCATGCCGACCTGTGCATGCTGATGCCCGAAACCCTGTCGCTGGCGCTGGGCTGGCCGCTGGACGAAAAAACGCAGGACGACCTGGACAGCAAAAAGCGCAAACCGAGCAAGGAAATCAAGGTCGATGCGGCGCGCGAAGCGGTGTCGTTCACCCAGTTCACGCGCTCGCGCGGTGACACCAAAGTGGTGCTGGTGTTTCCGGCCGAGCGCATGAACAACATCACGGCCAACACCCTGCTTAAAACGCTGGAAGAGCCACCGGGCGCCGTCAAATTCGTTCTGGCGACCGAGTCGGCGCACCAGTTGCTACCCACCATTCGCAGCCGTTGCCTGGGTCACACCATGTTGTGGCCTGAATTTGAACCCGCACTAGGCTGGCTCCAGCAAGAAGCCAGTCGTCCAGGCGATGACGAGGGCAGCGCCAAAAAGGCTTTCCGTCCGCCCGATGCCGCCGATCTGCAGACGCTGCTGGTGGGGGCAGGCGGACGCCCGGCCGACGCGCTGGCCTGGGCCCGAAACAGCCCGCCTGGCGACGCCGCCCAGCACTGGCACGCGCTGCCCAAGGCGATGGCCCGGGGCGACGTTAGCGCGCTGGCCAATTGGGCGCCAGCGCTGGCGGTCGATGCACTGCAAAAGCTCTGCCATGATGTGCTGGCCGTCAGGGTAGGGGCTTCGCCCCGGTTTTTCAGTGCCAGCGATTTGCCATTTCTGCTGCCGGCAGGCGCTGGTAATCCAATCCAGCCCGGTTTTTACGCGCTGACCCGCTGGTCGGAAGAGCTCAGTACCATAGCGCGCACCGTGGAACATCCGTACAACGCGGGCTTGCTGCTGGAAACCCTGGTCAGCCGTGCCCAGCTGGCACTCCGCGCTAAATGAGTCCGGCCCTGCTGGCGCATCTGCGACTCGGCACGCTGACACTATGCAGGCGCAGCCAAACCGATAAACTAGCGCCATGACTATCAAGCCTCCCGCTAGTTCCCCAGCTGCAGCCGCCAACCGGCCCAGCGTTGTTCAGCTGGCCATCAAGGAAAAAGCGGCACTCTATGCCGCTTACATTCCGTTGTTTCAGGAAGGTGGCATTTTTATTCCCTCCGTGCGCGACTACAAGCTGGGCGACGATGTCTACGTCTTGCTGACCCTCCCCGAGGACACACAACGCTACCCGGTGGCCGGAAAAGTGGCCTGGATCACGCCGCCGCGGGCTGCCGGCAACCGGACCCAGGGTGTGGGTGTGCGATTCCCCTCCGACGAAAAATCGCGTCTGCTCAAGCTCAAGATTGAAGAAATCCTCGGTGCGCATCTGGCGTCTGACCGGCCCACGCAGACGATCTAGGGGCGGCCTCGCCGCCATAGGGTGCGCGCTGCCTGCATTTGCTATAGTTTTAATAGCTTCTGGCGACCGCCTAGTATGCGATAAAGGCTATTTTTATACCTAAAACATTGATTTTGCATGTTTACAGACTCCCATTGCCATTTAAGTTTTCCAGTGCTGCAGGCTCAACTGCCGCAGATTCGCCAAGCCATGCAAGACGCCCAGGTGGACCGGGCGCTGTGCATCTGCACCACGCTGGAAGAGTTCGAGACCGTTCACCAGCTCGCCACAACCTATGACAACTTTTGGTCCACGGTGGGCGTGCACCCCGACAACGAGGAGGTGCTGGAGCCCAGCGTGGACGACTTGCTGCAGCGCGCCAGCCGCCCCAAAGTGGTCGGCATTGGCGAAACCGGGCTCGATTATTTTCGGTTGGGCGAACGCAGCGTAGCGGATATGGAATGGCAGCGCGAACGCTTTCGGGTGCATATCCGTGCCGCCCGGCAGTGTGGAAAACCGCTGGTCATTCACACCCGCAATGCCTCGGATGACACGCTGGCGATTTTGAAGGAAGAGGGTGAGGGCGCTGGCGCAGGGCGGGCAGGCGGTGTCTTTCATTGCTTTACAGAAACCCAGGCGGTGGCCCGCGCAGCGCTCGACTTGGGGTTTTACATCTCGTTTTCGGGTATCTTGACCTTCAAAACAGCGGGCGACATACGGGAAGTGGCCCGCTTTGTGCCGCTGGACCGCATGCTGATCGAAACCGACAGTCCTTATCTGGCACCCATGCCTCACCGCGGCAAGACCAACAATCCGTCCTATGTTCCGTTTGTGGCGCAACAGATTGCCGAACTCAAGCAGCAACCCCTGGAAATCATCGCCGAAGCCACCAGCCGCAATTTCGAGCAACTCTTCACGGGGGTGACGGAATGAAAAAAAACCTCATCAACCACCTTAAAAAATTAATTTATCTATTTGTTTTTGTTGGGTTTGGCGTTGCGCATGCCGGCTCTTACGATGATTTTTTCAACGCCATCCAGCAGGACAATCCGGTCAAGCTCAAAGCGCTTTTGGTGCGCGGCTTTGACGCCAACACGCCTGATCCCAAAGGCCAGCATGGCCTCTATCTGGCCTTGAACGAGCCTTCGCTCAAGGCCGCGCAGGTCCTGATCAGCTGGCCCAAAACCGATGTGAACCAACTCAATGTCAAGGGCGAAAGTCCGCTCATGCTGGCAGCGCTCAAAGGCTATCAGGCGTTGGTCGAGCCATTGATCAAAAGGGGCGCCGACGTGAACAAGACCGGCTGGACCCCTTTGCATTACGCCGCCAGCAGCGGGCAGCTGGCCATCATCAGCCTGCTGGTTGAGCGCAGCGCCTACATTGACGCCGAGTCGCCCAACGGGACCACGCCCCTGATGATGGCCGCCATGTACGGTACGCCAGCAGCGGTCAAGCTGCTGCTGCAAGAAGGTGCCGACGCGCAGCTGAAAAACCAGCAAGGCCTGAGCGCGCTGCAGTTCGCCCAGCGAGGCAACCGGCCGGATTCGGTGGAAGCGATCGCCAGCTTTATTCGCAGCAAGCGGCAAGCTGGCCAATGGTGAAATCAACCGTGATGATCAGGGCTGGTTTCTGCAGAATCTGAGGGTTTTTTGATATTCCACGATGTATATTATGTTAACGAAGTGAAGTGGAATGCTCGTTTGTCCGTAAGTACAGAATCCCCCTAGCGTAGGTATCAAATTCGAAGAAATCCACAGTGTTCTTCATATTATGAAAATCGACGTATATGACACAATTGATGCGTGTCCGTAACAGAAAACTTTAAATATCGACTCAAGACTTCGATGTTCCCCAATGGGGAGCGTCGTGCACTTTTGATTGATGACCTCGGGGTGCCTGAGCCTTACAGCACCTTGTACGTCACGATGCGCCTACGCAACGCTGGCAAGTCGGTGGCAACCCAGGAAGCCCACCTCAATTCCATCAACGTCTTGCTCGCGCATTCGGTAAGCCACCGCTTAGAACTAAACAACCGTTTTGGACGCAACTCTTTATTGAATGCTATGGAATGCGAAGCCCTAAGAGTCTCGGTCCAGCAACACCGTGGTCCCGCAGCGAAGGCACAGCACAACGTATTGAGTATTAAAGGTGGGAAGAATGGACATGTGTACAAAGGCATGACCGTCAAGCCCGCACAACAACATTCACGGCTCACCCACATTGCGAACTATTTGCAGTGGTTGTGGCAGTACCTGTCCAGCACTGGCTTAAGGCAGAACATCGACCAGGGTGCGTACGAACTTAATCGCATGGTTCGTAACATCTTGGTACTGCGCCCCATGGTCACAAACAGAGGCAGTGATGTGACCAAGCCAGAGTTCACTCGGGAGCACTACGCGGTGTTGTCGACCGCAATGAAGCCCGGTAGCGAGCGCAATCCATTCAGTTCTGAGGTTCAGCTTCGCAACCAGCTCACCGTCAGCCTCATGGCTCTCCTTGGCGAGCGACGCGGTGGAATACTGAATTTGCGTGTCGGCGACATCAACTTCGGTAAGTCGCAAATCAATATCATACGTAGATCCGATAGCAAAGAAGACCCACGGATAAACCAGCCGCGAGTCAAAACACGGGAGCATACGCTTCCTGTCGGTCCAGCACTGATGGACCTCATGCGTCAATATTTAGAGCTACGGCGGAGCATACCCGGCGCGCGCAAACATCCCTATATGCTTGTCACTCACAAACAAGGGCCAACCCTTGGAAAGCCCATGACCATTCCGGGGCTCAACCAGGTATTCAAGACCATCAACGACGCAGCGCTGGGCATCCCAACGCTATATCCGCATCTGCTTCGACATTTCTTTCAAACCCAACTCGCGGAAGAACAATTGAGTCAACCCGCGACGCCACAATCCCGCGAAACAGACCGCAGAGTTCGGAATGAACTGGCTGGGCGTCGTCCGGACTCCGAGGTCGATTCCATTTACACCAAACACGCCATCGAACGGGAAGCCACCAAGGTGACTCTCAAGCTTCAAGGGAGTATTGGCAAATCTGAGGAATCAATACCGTCTCAGGAGGCCCTGCTGTCCCCTCCCCGCCCACTTAAAGCTTGAGAAGCGTTGAGAAAAAACCATGAATACTAATCTCAGCTTGTTTCCTGACGTTTTGACTTCTCAACGGCTCACAGCAGGGCAGACGGCGATTGAGACCGACCTTACTGAGCACCATATTAAGACTAGGTACTCAAACATCTGGGTTGACACGCGACAGGATATCTGGACCCCCGACGGAAAAAAGAAGGTAAATGTCGGCGCCGTAAGAAAAGACGTGGTGCCTTCGTTGCACTATGGGCTTGAATCCTTGCTTCGGCACTATGTTTCAAGATTGGCCGCTGGGTCGCTTTCAGCTTATCTTGGCACCATTCATCACTATCGCACGGTGATGTTCGGAACAGACCCTATCAGCAGGTGGCACATCGACGACTTGACCAACTATCGCAACAAGCTGGTCAAAGAGGTCGGGCACGAAAAATATTTGATTGATCTTAGGTCGGTACTCAAAACATGGTGTGACCTTCGCCTTGCTGGAGTTGATTTAACGGTAGTGGAAACCCTTGAGTCATGGAGGCTAAAGAGTGGAGAGATAGGTCGCGCGGTACGACGAATGGACCCCGAGTCAGGTCCCTTACTGGCGCAAGAGTTGGCTGATCTGAATGCAGATGTGTACCGCGGTGCCGAAATTGGTGTCATACGACTATCTGACCTGAGCCTGTATATTCTGCATGCGCAGTCTGGCCGTAGAGGCGAACAAACGTGCAGCCTTAAGTGTCTGGACATTGACCCTAACCTCCTTGCCACGCCCGACACAAGCAGAGTGCAGTTCGCTGAGGTGCCGATCCACCGCGTGTCAGTGCCCCGTGCCAAGCAACACGGAGCCGACTGGCGTTCTTCATTTAGAGACATCACATTGCCCGGGCCTCAGTTCAACTTTCTTAACGCCCAAAGGCTGAGCGTCCAAGCAAAGTTCCGCGAAGCACTCGACCTTAGCGGAAGCATCCTGCCCGATGAGTTCATCGAAAAATTATTGCCTGAACTACCGCTTTTTCCGAAGTGGAAGGACATCAATGAGAGTCTCGAAGCCGCGCGAGAACTGCTGCAGAACGGTTCTGATTCGACGACATCTCTTCATGCAGGATGGGCGCTTCTGATGCAACACGCACAATCTCGTCAGTGGCACATTGCGATGTCAGACAATAGCATTAAGGCTGCGCGCCATTGCAAAAGTGGTTAACGCCAAGAGTCGCGACGCAACGCCGCTTAATCTCACCTCGACTCGCCTGAGATACACCAAAGGCACCAGTCTGGCCAGGCTCGGAGCCTCCGTCGAGGTTATCGCATGGCTTCTGGACCATTCCAGCACACAGACAGTCAACGTTTACACCGACAACTTGCCCGAGCATGCTGCTGCCATCAATGAAGCTCTCAAGGGCTCGTGGCGCATGCAACTCGTTGCCAAGATGTTCTGCGGTCAGGTGGTGCGTTCCGAGGCAAGTGCCATCGGAGGCGACAACCCGCGCGCGAGCCGAATTCACTTTCAGGGTATCAGTGCCGCCACCTGTGGTGTAAATAAAGCCTGTGGACTGGGAGGAGGGATACCGCTGGCCTGTTACACCTGCAACAATTTCCAACCCTGGCTCGACGGACCTCACGAAAAAGTCCTGAGTGATCTGCTTCAACAGCGCCGCGAAAAAGCACAGACGCTAGGAGATACGCATCCTTTGACGACACGTCAGGACAAAACCATTGTGGCGGTTATCAATGTCATGCAGCGTTGCGAGGAGATTCGGCAGCATGACCAAGTTACCCATACAAATGGGAGCGTTGCATGACAGACGCTACCAACCCTAAGTCCAATGTAATACCGATTGACGCCCTAGGGGAACAAACCCAGTTTCAGTGGCATGAACGGGATCAAATGGTACGAAGGGCTCTTCTTGCGAAGTACATTTCGCATGCTCGCAACCCACTTACGATGCCCGACGTCCAGTGGGAGGATCACCGCTGGCCTGGGGTGGCGGTATTCACCAAGCTTGCTACGGAGAGTGGTGGCCGATCGTGGAAGCTATTGGATCCGAAAACTTTGCTTGATGTTGAGTTCATAAATTTTGCGAAGGCCTACGTTCGCGAGCAATTCAGCTTGAATCCTCAACAGACCACAACCAATACCGAGCACCGTGTTCGGACTTTACGTCTTGTCGAAGCCGTGCTGCTCGACATCAAGAGATCAGCCAATCCAGTACTCGTCGATATCGCGGTGCTTGATGCGGCAGCCGTGCTGGCGCGGAAGTCGTTTACTGGCGCCACGCCCTACTACGTGGGACAGTTCATCGAGCAATTTGGTCGATTCATTGCTAAGCAGGGTTTTGTACCTCCCGTTGTAGGTCAATGGAAAAGTCCCATTCAGTTCCAACGTTACACAGGCCGTGTCGTAGGTTCTGCGGGGGATAAGCATCGCGCAACAAAATTACCAAACTTTGCAGCTGTCTCGGCCTTGGCAGAAATCTTCAGTCGAAATCTCGATCCTACGGATGAGCGATGCCACCGAGACATCTACACAACTGGTGTGGCCACGCTGCTGTGCTCGGCACCAAGCCGAGGCCAGGAGGTGCATCGATTGCCCGTGAACTTGATATTCCAGGACACGGATAGCTTCGGAGAACAGCAACTGGGCCTGCGCTGGGAAGGCGGCAAAGGCTATGGCTCGTTTATCAAGTGGGTCTGGAAGGGCATGGTCCCAGCTGCGCATACGGCGATCGACCGCATCAAGGCTATCACCGAGGAAGCTAGGCAGTTAGCTCGACACTATGAAGATCCAAAGACGTGTGAACTCTTCTACCGACACGCTGAGTGCCCGCAAGTGGCCGAGGATGCGCCCTTAACAGCTGAGCAGGCCTGCCGGGCCTTGGGTTTTTCCCTAACGAACCCTCGTGGCTCCCTTCTTTCAGCGAAATTAAGTGGCAAGCTTCACATGCACACCTTGGCCAGTCTGTGGCGTGAATGGGTCTTGCCTCGACACCTAGTCAACTGTCCGGACTTCCCCTTCATTGACCGCTCTGAGCTCAACAAGCCTGAGGCAGCTCGGCTGAAATTCAGCGAAGCACTGTTTTGCATGAGAGCCCATCAGCTACACAACCGCATGAATACCCTTCCGGTGCTGTTGTGGATGCCCACGCTGAGTGCTTCATGGCACGCCGATGTCGCCCTTTCTTCAGCAACGAACACAAACATCTTTGACAGATTCGGTTACAAGGATGAGGATGGGTCACCGTTGGTTCTGAGGTCCCACCAGTTGCGGCACCTGTTAAACACAGAAGCTCAGCGTAGCCAAATGACCGATGAACTAATTGCCGCATGGTCGGGACGGGCCAACATCACGCAAAACGAGGTATACGACAACCGTCCTGCACAGGAAGTGGTAGATTTGCTTCGACCGACCGTGGAAGCACAGGAACGTATTCTGATAGCCACAAGTGGCGCAACCTCCGCCAGCCAAGCACGTCAATCAGGCCCCTGGGTCATCCAAACGTTCGCGCCGCTTCAAGTCCTGGCGAACCATGTGGGCCACGATGTGCAACCTCAGCTCACTGGCCTCAAGACGGAGTATGGTCAGTGCGTCCATGATTGGGCCGTTTCCCCATGTGATGGCTTTGTGGCGTGCCTGGAATGCAGCGACCACCGTTGCATAACGGGTGACGACCCTTTTGAGTCCAGGCTGCGCCTGCAGCGCATTGAGAAGCTGCATGAAACTGTGCAAGGCGAAGTGCTCAAGTCTCAGGCTGCACAAACGGCCGGGGACTGGGGTGCTCAGGAGTGGCTGGACGTACAGAGCCGCTATGAACAAAAACTCGGCTACTTATATCGATCCTGCACAAACTCATTGACGAGGGTAAGGACTCCGTTATCCGTATGGCCAAGGCCCCTACCCCATCACACTTACATCGGGCCATGCGTGCCATCGCAGTTCGTGCACGGCAAGACAGCCTGGATACACAGGAAGTGATCCAGATGATGCTAGACGCAGTGGATCGTACAGAGCCTAACGGCATTCCTATCACGGTGCGCCGTGCACCATCGCCCGCACTGTCTGCACCGAATCACGAACACTCATTAACAGTGCAAGTTGACGAAGAAAATGGCCAAAAATAGACACATCCGACCTGCGCACGTTCAGGCCATCTGCAACATCATTCATGGCTGGGAGCAGCCCAAATTGAGTTGGGTGGCAGTGTGTGAAGCAGCGCAGTCTGTTCTGGGTTATTTGCCCAGCCGCTCGGGTTTGAGCGCACACGAGATGGTCACCAAATCCTTTCAGGCCAAGAAAAGCGGACTCAAGGTGGCTGCGCCTGTGAGCCGACTTCCCAACAGCCGCCAGCAGGCCTCGGCAATCATCGCTGCGCGTGATGCCGAAATATCGACTCTCAAATTGCTTCAGTGCGAATTTGAAGCTCGATTCGTGCGCTGGCAATACAACGCGAGCGTGCGAAATGTGACTCTTGAGCAATTGGATACACCGCTTCCAGAAATCGACCGGATCAAGGTTCAAGGAGTTAATCCCAGGAGCCGAAACTGAACAACTTGGCAGCTCGCGATAGGCAACCCAGCAATAATCCTCAATAAACTCCAAGGCTTTCCACATTCCAATAGTTTGCAGTTCGCGTTTCTCGGCCCCCTCCTCTACGCTGCGCTCTCGTCATCCTTGGTGAAATGCACCTGACGATTCTCGAAGATCGTCTCCAAGACAGCCTCATTGCTGTGAATATTCGTCAAGCAATTGACCAGTTCCAGCGCTATTTCGATCCGATAGTCCATGAGGAAATTCTTGAACTGGTCAAGTGAAATGCGTATTTCTTTCGTCCCTTGCTTGCCTGATAAAAGATGAATTATCAATGCGAGAGGAGCCGCCATGTGGGTCGGTTCATCACCTTCGGCGTCAATGTCCCCAAAGCAGACATCCAAATCACGCCCAATTAGGTTTAGCCATTGGTCGGAAAGATTGCTTGGTAGTGCCGCCACTGGGGGTTGAGCCAAAACCTCACGCGCCAGCAGTATGAGATCAGAGCGTGGCAAGGGCCTGTCATGCATTTTTACTGCCTTTGACTTTCTTCGGCCGATCAGTACCGATGTTGAAATCCCCAGAATAACGGCATATCAATGAGTATCCGCGTGAATACCGCCACACTTTCGCACGTTAAAACAGCCACCTATTCGCATTCCAAATCCACCACTCAGTGGCATCGCAAACCCGCTCCTCAGGTACCGTGGTCACGGTGCAAGCGTGCTGGTCGCAAAATATTAGCCTGAGCGGTAACGAGTGAATGGCGTGCGCATGGGCGAAGGCCCCGGTGATTTAAGCTTTCGCCAGAGCCTTCGGTAAGATCCGCCGTAGGACCGCCAATCAATGGACACGCATACCAGATGAAGAACACCAAACCAGACGCGAAAGAGGGAGCCAGGCAGGCCGCCGTGCTCAAGCAAAAGTCAGACGACTACGTTGCCGGAATGGAGGGCGAGGGAAAAGGTACCAACTTCGGCCGCGTACCAACAGACCGTCTCCTTATCGTTGAGGCGTTTAACGACTGGTCGGCCGGATCCCTTGGTGATGGTGGAAGTGTGCGCTTTACCTACAGTGGGGCTGATCCGACCTGCGCAACAGTCGGCGAACTGCAGGAGCTCCTCGGCCGAGTCCATCGTGGCCTAGCGCTGCTGTACCCAGTGACTGGGTTTCTTCTCTCGGACGATGGAGAAGGCCTGCGATATCGGCAGTTGGAAGCGAGCTATCGACTGACGGCCCACAGTGACAACTCCCGGGCGAGCGCAATCAATGTAGCTGAGGCCAAACACGTCTCGGATACCGAAGCATGCCATCAGCTCTGGCTCTTTTGTGCCACTGAAGATTGCGTGGCATACCTAGAGCATCAGATGGACTCCTACGGGCTCCAACTCGAAGAGGAGGAAACTGCTGCAGTCCGCAGGCTCATTTCGGGCTTCATTCAGGATCAGTTCTCACCGGGCCAGGTCTGGAACGCCATTTGGCGCTCTGTGAGACACGCCGCAGCGCTGTCAAAACGACAGTACTTCAACAACGCCAAGGCGGCCAAGACAATCCCAAAGCAGATCGATAAGGTGCTGACGGAAGTGTTGGGAGACACGTCATTCCAAGCGTACGACCGCGTAGTCGCTACTCCCGTCGGCGCCGTGCTCATGCTGTTCAGACAAAGATTTGGGGTTGACGATACAACGCCGGGAAGGAGCGTCCGTGAGGCTCTGGCTGCGGACGCTGCGCTAGCTCCAACGCAGGAAGACACCAGCGACGAGGGCGACACACAAGGTGATTACATTCCGGAGAGAGTTCTCCAGCAAGGTACCCTGTATTTCTCCAGGCAATATACGGAGCTCGACCGCATCGCACTCTCTTGCATAGAAGGTGTTCAGCTGGATCCGGAGTCCCCGGATTGGGACGATGCAGGCGAGATAGGCCGCATGGACTTCACGGCATCTGATTTGCATGCATTCAACGGCCGGACACTCTTCCAGGCAGTACTTGGGCTACTGAATATCGGTTCGCCAAGCGATGATGAAGTCGCCCAACGGACGCTTTCCATGCCGGAAGACGAGTGGGCTCGCGGGAGGGCCTACAGGGCGTTGGCGTCCGAAGCGCTCATGGCTGCTGGCGTCACCCCAGCCGCTGCGAGGAAAATGAGCTGGGCAAGTCAGTACCCAATCGAGCCCGACGAACTGGTCGCGATGCTTCAAGGTGTCCCTCTCCCTTCAGGCCTAACGGCGATGCGTGTCAAGTACGCCAGCATTGACGACGACTACAGCGTGCACAAGGACGTCATAGCGGCGGGGAGTTACACCTTCGACTTTCCGGAGTCCTCGTTTGAACCAGAGGGCGATGACCGAGACATCGCTGCAAGCGTACTCGCGGGTGACGTAGAACGCATCGCCGTGATGCTGGCCACCGCCGTCGCGTGCACCATTCGCTGTGACAGTGAGGCGAACCAAGCAGCCCTCTTGGAGAAAGTGGCCCAGAATTTGCTCGATATGGCAAGAGAGACCCAAGCTCGTGACGCCGAAAGGCCACCGCGCTCGCTAGATTCAGTCCAAGCGCGACGTTATCTGGCTGACTGATGGTCTCTTCGTGGACAACGGCAGTGCGTCGAATGCCTTAACGTGAACTGGTGAAATATGCGGTCCCGCTAATCGCTGGTCAGAACTGGTCCTTTAAAGACTGTGTCACGGTGAATTTTGGAAAAAACGGCCCTTTACCGATTTTGTTCATCAGATCCCAGTACATGGCCCTGGCCAGTTCGTCGTCGCAGCCTGGCGGGTACCGGTATCTGTAAAGAATCTCCTCCCCGGCTGGGAAGTGATGAGACCGCACGAACTCTGCCCTCAGGTAGCGGTGAATCGCCAAACGAATGTCATTGAGAAACTCGGCGATCGTGCTCGCGTGATACGCAAAGAAGTTGTCGAAAAGCCACTCATAGATACTCTCAAGTGAGCGGTAAGCGTCGTTTTCGGAGATAGGCACACCGCTCCGCTCGTAAATTCCAACGATCTTCCTTATATCGGCATGCAGCCGCGAGAAGTTGTGCTTTCCAATGTTGCCCGAGATTTTCAGGAGCTCGAACCTGCTGGCACGAACGTCCGCTTTGACGGATATCTCGCCCGTAAGCGGGTGGCAAAGTCATCTTGAACAAAGAGCCTGTCCGCCCGACGATGGTGTCCACCAAAGCAACAGGTGGACACCATGGATTCCAAGACAGTCTCACGGCGCCGGCACGGCGCCGATCTCAAAGCACAGGTTCTGCGCGAGTGCGAATGCCCTGGTGCATCAGTGGCCGCGATTGCGCTGGCACACGGCCTGAACGCCAACCTCGTTCACAAGTGGCGCCGCCAAGCCCGACCCGGCAGTGGGTTGGCCTGTGCGCCCGAGCCGGCACATTTCATTGCCCTGCCTTTGACACCGGCACCGGCGGGGCCAACACCGCCTGCCCAATCTGACATCCGCATCGAACTACGCCGGGCAGCGCTGGTAGTGAACGTTGCATGGCCCGTGGCGGCGGCAGGTGAATGTGGGGCGTGGCTACGAGAGTTGCTGCAATGATTCGCATCGACGCCGCCTGGCTGGCCACCGCGCCGCTGGACATGCGCGCGGGCACCGATACCGCGCTGGCCCGCGTGGTGGCGGTCTTCGGCGCTGCCCACCCGCACACCGCTTATCTCTTTGCCAACAAGCGCGCCAACCGCATCAAGATACTCGTGCACGACGGCATCGGCAGCAGATGGCGCAGCAGCCAGCGCAGCACGGTGACCAGCAAAACTTGCAAAACGATTCCTAACAGTAAGTTGAGGGTTGAGGAGCGGACACCCCGGAGGGTGTTTCAAGCATAGTGGAGGAATGGGCGTACCAGAATGATGCTGAACGCGATCTCGATCAGCTCTAACGTGATCGTGCCGGAGTCCGTGGGTGGGAGGAAAAACACACAGTTCTCCGTGACGTGCTGCGTGTTTGCACTTTTTGGTGCCTGCCTCCTGGCAGCCTCATGGGCGAGACAAACCGAGTGATGTCCAGAAACTGCCTGTGGCTAGTGGCCGCAACTGGCCGAAAGTGCACGATCGAGTTGCTGCCAGAGATCTGTCCGTCAGCTCGTGATGTGACGGTGGGCATGGACTCAGCTGGCCCGCCAGTCGTCAAAATCGTAGGAGCGGCCCGATCGTCAATGTGACGCCGACGACCGGGCCCACATGCTCAGATCTCGGTCTGTTCCGAAATCTCAAGGGCATCGTCCACCTCGATGCCGAGGTACCGAACGGTGGATTCCAGCTTGGAATGTCCCAGCAGCAACTGGACAGCCCGCAGATTCTTCGTCCTTCGGTAGATCAACGTCGCTTTGGTCCGGCGCATCGAGTGCGTGCCGTACTCCGCTGGGTCAAGGCCTAGCTCACCAACCCAGCCTTCGAGAATACGAGCGTACTGCCGAGTACCCAGATGGGGCGAGTCATGAATGCGGCTCGGAAAAAGGTAGTCGTCTGACCGCAACCTGGCCTGCTTGATCCACTTTTATACAGCCTCACGGGTGGCAGGCGTGATCTCAAACTGAACCGGGCGTCGTGTTTTGTGTTGCAACACCATCGCAGAGGCCACCAACTCGCCGTGGCAGATGTCCCGCACCTTTAGCGAGACGAGGTCGCAGCCGCGAAGCTTGCTGTCGAGCCCGAGGTTGAAGAGAGCAAGCTCACGCACACGACTTTCGATCTGCAGGCGTACCCTGAGGGACCAGATGTCCTTGAGCTTGAAGGGCGCCTTCTGCCCGACGATCTTGCCCTTGTTCCACGGTTCGCGATGAACACTGTTGGCAGCTGCTTCCATGATGGTCTCCCATCGAGTTGAGGGCCAACCACCATGCGCCCCTGTCAGGTCAACGCACTTGCTATGAATCAAAACCTGTGCTGGCTGACCAGTCGCCGTACGTCGGCTTTCCGGACTAGCGATGGACTCACACTATCGGCCATGTGCTGCCGTTCACGAATGACCGCTCTCGGCACTGGATTTGGTACCACTGTTGGCTCACTTCTTTGCAAACGAATATCTGTTACAGGCTGTTCTCAAGACGCCCCACCACATGGAAGCGGTGGATTGACAGTGCCTGGCCAGCAGACAGGCGCGAACGTGCAGCCGCGGCAGCAAAGTCGCTCATCAATCATCGGGACCTGGCAACGCGTCTCGCGTCGGTCCAGAACATCGCGATGCGCGCAGTGATGAGGCTTATCGTCTGCGAACAGTGCTTTAGGAGACATCGTCGGCCTGATGATGGCCAAATCACCCGCCGCGCGCTGTGCGGCTTTGCAGGTCCCCCAGCTGTGAAACTCGCAGGCCAGGTCTGGACGAGCCCTGACGAAGTGGGTGTCCTGACCGGACACGACGATCCAGTTACCCTTGTGATTCGGGAGTTCCTTCACAAGCGATTTGAGGACTTCAGGTCCATGCAAGGGCTGCTTGGGAAAACCGAGAAAATCAACGACCGAAGATGGGTGAAGTTCGACGCCGAGCTGCTCTGAAGTTCTTTTAAGAAGGGCAGCGGCGGCCTCACCGATCGATGCCACATGGGCGTCCAGCGACAGATCTGCCCCGTCTTCATCCCTGCCGTACTCCATGTACTCGGCATCCGTCTCCTCCAACACCGTCAACCGCATGCCGGCGAGGTCTTGAAGCACGAGTGCTGGATGGATTGCAATCCTTGGCTTCTTTCCAAAGACAGATGTACCTGCCGTCTCATAGCTCACCAGCACCGCGTGGAAGCACTTGTCGAGCGTGTTGCTCGTCAAGAAGTTCGAGATCTCGGTCGGGCGGACGCTGGCCGGCGTCTCCTCGACCAATGAATTCTTAGAGAGCAACTCATAGAGCTGCGGGGCGTCGTTTTTGTAGTTCCTCTTTTCGAAGTGCTTGATGGAGTTGCTCTGAGCGGGACCTTCCACAAACGCAGCCACCGGATCGATGAAGACGACAATCCATTCGCCACTGCAAATGACGGCCCTCGGCAACCGGTGCCCGTGGAGCTTGTACAGGCGACTGACGTAGTTGCCGACCTGGTCGATGTAGACCGGCCAATCGCCGGCAAGCGGCGATTTCGCGGTCTCACCGCCCCCGCGCCAATGGTCGATGGCGTTCGCCAGTACGTCGTCAACTCGGAAGGCCCCATCTTTGCGAGGCTGCAGAAAGGGCTTTTCCCATGCCTTGGCTTCGATCAGCAGCGCGGGAACGTCGGTCAAGCACGCCTTGCCCAGGTAGTCCATGCGCGTCGTCGTCTTGTCCTTCAGACGCGCCTCTTCCACGACATCCCCACCCAGGCCCAGCGTCCACCCCAGCAGCTCGATGAGGTCGTCAAGGAAATACACGCGCGTCGCATGCTCGTGCAGGTCACCGACAGGACCACCCTCGTACGGCGCTGCAGCGATTGGTCCATCCGCTGCTTCCAGACGTTCCAAGAGTTCGGCGAACTTTCCCGGGAAATCCGCCTTGCGCGCCATGCGACTCACTGGAGCAGTTCCGGCAAGCGGTAGAGCAGCTTGCGTGCCGAAGTCCAGCCAGCCTCCATGAAGATCTCAAGGCAATCAACCAGCGCCTGGCGTCGTGCTTCGTCCTCAAAGATCTCCTTGTTGTCCGCCAGGAAACCGCTGACCAGTCGCACCATCAGTTCAGCGCCCAACGCCTCGAACTGATACCCGCCCTTGGATCCGCCGGTTCGAATGGCGTGCGCCGTCAGGTCGAATGCCTTGATCGGATCCTGCGGTGCGAGCACCTCGATGAGCTGCAGCAGTTGATAGATGGTGTGGGCGTTGGGTTGGCAACCGATCAACTCCAGCGTCGGCGACACCTCGTTTAGAAAGACGGCACACGCTGCATCGTCGAGGCCCGAGCCACCGGTGACGCGTTCCGTCGCGAAGTAGAGCTGCATCGCCGCCTTGTCCACGAGCTCCGCAGAAGCACGGAGGCGCGTCTTCTGCTCTTCCGGCATAGGTTGCGAGAAGTCAACTGCGGCCAGCTGCGCGTCCGCCGCAACTACGATGCGATGCATCAAGGCCTGGGAGCGGCGCCTGACGTCGTCGTTGCCCGCCTGATCGGCCTGAAGTCCTAGCACGACCGCTTCGCGCAGCGTGTGGAGGATGGTACCAAGCGCGCTGCTGTGGTCTGCCGGGCTGGCCATCCATTCCGTCAACTTGGCGTCCGCCGCCGCACGGTCGTAGGTAACATGCAGGATAGCGAACAGGTCAGACAGCATACCCTCCATGTCCGATTCCTTGAGCGTTCCGACGTACCTCGCCATCAAGTCGTAGACCAGCGGCTCCGTTCGCTCAGGATCGGCGTGGATGACCGACTGGAGAACGCCTACCGTCGATTTCAGGACGGCAAGGTTCGTCTCATCCCTCAACCGGGACGTCAGGCGAGACCAAAACCCTTCCCGGTCAATGTTCCAGATCCGCACGAGACGCCCGATGCACTGCGACCGCGTAGCCGGATGGGGATCACTCAGGAGTCGATCGATGTCCGCGACAAGACGGGGATACAGGTCCTCCCGCTGAAGGCAGACGTCCAGCGCCGCCGTGGCGGCCTCGATTCGCGCGGCCGGCCCACCCCACGACTGGGACCGCTCGTAGTCGCTCTCCGTGGTGTCATCGACCTCCGGATTGGCCGAGGTGCTGGCAATGCGCAGCAACGCGAGAAACCGATCTGCGGGATCGAACTGGTCCGTGGCCAGCAGCCGTTCACCCTGCGCGAGGTGATCGCACCCCTCCCCGATCACACCCTCCGCGTTCAGGCGCAAGGCGGGATGCAGTTCAGGTGCATGAAGGCTGCTCGCAACGGCTTCCAACAGAGCCAGCGCCTGTTCGGCACCGACCTCGTTGGCCGGTTTCCCACGCTGCTCCTCATTCACCGTCTTGGCGGCGTCAATCGCCTCTATCGCAGCAGCATTGCCCGCCAAGGACTTGTCGAGATCTCGGATCCAGAAATACGGCTCGGTCGGCTCGGACCCGCTGGTGATTCTGAACAGCCTTTCGTTCTGCTGGTTTCTCCCGAGCGCCTCGGTGGACATCCTGTCAAGCACTGCCTTGGCCTTTTCGGTGGCCAGCTGAGGCCGACCGATGACGCTGAACAAGCGGTGCATCAAGGCGGATCTGGCCGCATCAGGGTCGGTGAAGCCATCCATGGCGAAGCTGGCAGCCGAGGACTCGAGGCTCTCTCGCTCTTCAGCGGTTCGCTTGGCATAACCCTTCGCCACCAGATCGATCGCGTCCTTGCGGGTCTCGGGTTGGGTCAGCCACGCCTCGTTGGCAGCGATCGGCCAGAGCAGATCGACGCAGCTGCCGCCACGGCGTACAGCTGCCAGGAAAAGCCGAGACCATAGCAATCCCCATCCAGAGCTTCTGGCAATCTGGTCGGCAACGGCGCGCGCGTCTACTTCCGGAAGTTCGACGAATGCGTCGAGGAACTTCAGCATCAGCGCTTCACCATCGTGGCCGTATGAACGATTAGGCTCGTGCGCCCACACGTGGCTACTATCGGCAACGAGTTTAAACACCTCGCCGTTGATGGTTCGGCTGACAGCCGCTTCGTTTTCTGAGCTGTGCTCTCGCCTGATGAATCCCTCAACCGCTGCAATCAAGGCGCGCGTGGCGGGCTCGGGATGGGCTTTCAGAAATTTTGGGTAGAACTCGGCGAGCGAGTACAGCGCCATGTCGTAGTCCTGCACCGAGTTGGAGCTCAAAGACAGGATTTGGCTCCGGCTTCCGCCGATGCTCGTGGTCACGCTTTCGGCGACGCTGCCTTCAAACGTCCTTCCATAGACCTCAGCGGCAAAGTCTGGATCTGCACCGACGAGCGTGGCGATCTCGCGGCACAGCGCCGGCACGTCATCCCAGTTGTTGGTGGCTGCCCGGGCTGGCAAGAATACTTGCGCGAGCAGTGCTCGGGAGTCGGCCGGGTTTGTTGTGTAGGTCGAAACGACCCGCGGGATCACCATCGATGCTGCAATCTTCGAGTCCGGTTCGAGCGCAAATCGCAGCAACGCGCGCGCGCCTACACCGACTGCATCTCCGGTTTGCGGTGGACGTGCCGTGATGACTAGGACATGGAGCAGTGATCCCAGCATGTAGGGAACGGCTTGGACACAAGCTGCCAGTTCGCCCGCAAGAGCGGCCCATGGGGCGAGGTTCACCTCGGGCGCATCTTCCACGCGGACGGCGAGGGCAGCGACCACGTGCCGGAGCGCTGTCGCCACATGCTCCCCGCGCGCGGCAGTGTGGACCGCGATGGCATGAACGTCCTGCGGCGTCTCGGGAAGCTCTGCACTAAGCCGCCCGGCGACACTGCGGAAGATCGGGTCGCCATTGGCGTTGCCAACAATCCTCTCGACGGCTGTCCAGAAGCGCTCACGGTTGTTCTCCGAGCTCCAGAGTTCCTGCAGCAGGAACCCCAGGGCTGGCGCGAGCATCAGGCCAACGGTCTCCCCTCGCAGGTACTCCTTAGCGCCGGAGACGATGCCATCGACATCCATCAGGAGTCGAGACGCGGCATAGTCAAAAATCAGGTGATGCCGGAACTGGACGTAGCGATCGTTCTCGACCCTGGCCAGCACGCCATGGTGAAGCAGGCTATTAAGCGCTTCAGGATCTGAGGAAGCGATGGGGGCTGTCGGGGTTCTCAGGGTCCGACCGTCGACCATGCTTTCAACAACGCGCAGAAGGCAGGCGTCGGCACCGACGCCCAGTGGCGTGATGCGGTGATCCCAGTACAGGCGCAGCAGGCCGGCCTGACTGGCTAGATGCACAAAGGCATCAGCAGTCATCCCTGAATTCAGCAGCTCGGCGATCAAGCGGGTATTGAAAGGGACCATCGCCAGCTGCTGCAGCTTCACCGGCACGCCGGCTAGCGCCCGACGTAAATGCGGAGCCTGATCCAGCACGCGCTGGAATTCATCGGCGGACCAGGACGGCACCGCAAGGTGCCTGACCATCGAGAACGTGCTGTCCTGGTAGTCGGCGTGGGCAGGTCGCCCCTTGAACAGCTCGCGGAAGCGCACGCCCATCCGCAGGTCAAACGTGCGAATCGAGGCGATGACCTTCCAGCGCCCTTTCAAAGCCAGGACGCGCTCGATGAGCGTCCGGAAAGCCCCCTCCCCCTTGCCGCCGCGGGTAGCGTCAAGCGCGTCGATGACCAGCCAGCCGTCCGTCGGTCCGTCCCAGGCTTGCAGCACGCTGACTAGGGGGTGTTCAAGGTCGAGCTCCCGCTGCAGTCCCGCGAGATCCTGGACGCTGTAGCGATCGACCGCCATCTCGACAACATCCCCATGCGCTCGCAACTCACGGGCGAGCGTGTTGATGACCGCGCTCTTGCCCGCCCCGGGCTCGCCAATGAGAAGAAGGGATCCATCTCTGGCGGCCGCCAGGGCGGCGGGCTGGCAATCCCGGGAGATTTTGATCACGCCATCGGCCTGGTCGATCTTTTCGTAGCTCTGGAGATCGACGCCGATTTGCAGGGAATGCGCCTTCAGCTTCTTGATGTCCTTGTCGAACTGCGGCGGCGCGCGCAGGGCGATGCTCTCGGCCCCGAGCGCTTGGCGCAACTGAGCCAGATCGCCACCGCCGCGCTGAGTCATCCACCGCTTGGAGATGACGGCCAGCGTGTTGATCAACGGGCGCACCTGGGGAGGCTCCACCACCACCGCCGCCATCGTGTCGAGCGCCTGACTGTCGGTACCGTCTGGATCGAACGTGATGACCCGGATCAGCGCGGCGAGCTCGCGCAGAAGCTGGGCCGGCATGTCCTCCGATGTTGTGGCGGCCCAGGCCGCCTCAACGCACGACTTGAACACGTCAAGTGCCCCGCCCACCTCTTTGTTGAGCGCGATCGGCGTGGGCTGCGAGAGAGATCGCAGGGCTGCGGGGAGACCTAGACGGATGGACGACGGGGCTGATGGCCCGACCGCCAACACCAGCCGGTCGCGGGCTGGGTCCAGCGGCCGGTTCCAAAGATCTGTTCTATCGCCATCGCGGCATTCCAGCCAGTGGCGAACGAACTGTTGGATGGTCTTCGCCAGGCCGCCTTTGGAGTTGGGCGAGAGGTCCACCGAGGTCTTGGCCTGCACGGCGATGAAGCCATCCAGGGAAGTCGCCACCAGGATGTCATCGACCGGCGCTTCGCTTTCTAAACGAATCCACGTGGGAACTGCATCACCCAAACCGAGCGAGTGATCTACTGGCCGCTGCGCGAGCAACTGCAGGCCGAACATCGCGGCCAGCTTCGCCTGGAACTCGAAGCCGCCCGCCGCAGCCGAGCCACCGGCTTCAACGCCTTTTGAACTTGTTGGAATCCGTGAGGTAGCCAAGATGACCCACTTTTCTAATTTCGTGATGCGATCGCGGAAGTTTTTCGCAGCGTTAGATGTATGCAGTATTGCCCGCACCCGACTTTGGCGCCCGGTGGCCCCCATACCAAGAATTGTCCCCTATGTCGCATCTTCCGTGGAAGAGCTTCCGACCACGAATGGCGGCACCCACTGCATTTACGCCATCCGGCGTCCAGAGGCGCAGCCATCAGCGACCGGCTGCTTTCAGGCACTGAATCTGATCGTTCGGATTTCCGCTTTGGGTCGGGAGCTCCAGTTCGCCGACCAAGACAGCAGTCATTCAGACGCCTCCAGCGAGGTGGTGGATTGGGAAGGCCAGCAGTACCTTGAAAGCCGCCATCCCACCCGGGAGACCGTGGGTACCTGGATGTCGGCTATGTTACAGACACCGTGACTTCACGGCCCGGCTGTGACCGGCAGCAACCGCTGCTTTGCTGTACTTGGGCACGCGCCCATGTTTAGGTCGCACTAAGCCGCAATGCGCTCGTTCAAAACGTCTTCATCCAAGCACGCCTTGACATTCCACGGCATCAGTTCCTGGAAATCTGTTTCTGTTTGAGCGTGTGGAAGCTTTTTAAGCACGGTCACCAGATACTGGTAAGGATCCAGTTTATTGGCCAGCGCCGACCTCACCATAGTGGTCAACACTGCCGTTGCATTTGCCCCATCGACAGTGTCCGAGAACAACCAATTTTTGCGACCTATCACAAAAGCTTTGATGCTGCGTTCGGCGATGTTGTTGTCAATACTAAGTCGTCCATCCTCCACAAAACGGATGACGTATGACCACTGCCCAAATGCATAGTGGATTGCTTTACCAACCAAGGACTTGGGTGTTATATATTTGACTTGTGCATCCAGCCAGCCCTTGAGTTGATCGAGAAGGGGAACGCTTTCCGATAGACGGACGCGGGCGCGCTCAGCTACCGTTGCCGTCTTCATTTGCGCGTCGATCACGTATAACCGCTGAATGAGATCAATGGGTATTTTCGCTACTGAATCTGACGCATGCTCTGCTGGAACTGCGCGTAACGCATCAATGAATTTTCTGCGGACAAACTTGCGCTACTGCATGGGTGTAGGCGCCGACGTGATTTTGAGCCAGGTGCCGAGATTTCATTCACCCAGCCGAGCGTCAGTCTAATGGTTGTCGCAGTTGGCTCCACCATGAATTGGGGTGGGTCAGCTTAAAGTCGGCACCCCCCCCTGGGTCAAAACTGTGCCGGCAGCAACATATTGGACCCAAGACTGCTAGCGTAAGCCCGCTAGAAGCGTCCCAAACACTTCCGGATTTCTAATGGATGTCATTGAAGTCCGCAATGAAAGATGGAGATTTGACATGAGTACACCAACCCCGCCGACTGATTTCCAGTCTTGGCTTGACTACGCCATCGCAACCATGGACGCGCGCGGAGCACACATGGACCGCATCTTTGGTGAGGACGACATTCCATCTCAGGACGATATCCGGGCTGCAGCACAGGAAGAGCTTAATCATCTCAAACAGAAAACAGTCATGCCATGGATCGGTATGCTGGAGAACTGGCAGATTGCACTTTCAAAGAGACTGGGCCGCTCTGCCGAAGACATTGTTGAAGACAACCTGTTGGCGACGGATTTTTCAAATGACAGTGTTCACGTCCAATTTGAGGATGGCACCGATCTGACGTTTCGTCGTGCGTTTTACGTAGGCGAGACACCCGCTGATGGGACCATTCATCGAGTCGCAGTGTTTACAGAGCATTGCGGATATCACGAGTTCTGGATTGGCCCCAGTGATCGAATTTCGGCACGTTCAATGCCTAATGGTCGATATAAACCCTCTGACGAAGATTTGGCATGGGACTCAATGGCACCAGTAGGCCGTGAATTTGGAAGCCCTGATTTCGACAGACTGATGGACGAAGACGCGAAGAAATTTGCGTCAGATTTAGCCCGATGGATCCAACAAAGCAGCGCCTCAAATGTAGCTATGCAACTGGAGGAGGATGAGGTATCAGACGCGCGCAATGTCCAACTCGCATTTCGTGAACTCGGGCAAGACGTCACTATTGATGTCGCCGCTTCGGTTTGGAAGCACTATTCACAATCATTGATGGCGAACTGGATGTCAGGCGCGGAAACGGTACAGTCTGCAGCCAGAACCCTGTATTTAAATTGCCCCAGAGATAGTCGCACCATGAACCCATAAACGGCGGCTGACCCGGCCTCCTAAATCATGAAACTGGCCTGCCCGGAAGCAGGTCTTGGTGGCCGTCGGCTTCCGCTGCACTGCTGTCTCAGACTTTCCCGCCGCCGATGTCGGCAATGCAGATTGGCCGCTGCCACTCGGCGGCAGCTTTGCGGAAAGCTAAGGGGCCAACTGAGCCAACGTGCCAAAACATCGTACGGGCGTTCAATGGCGGGTATCGGGCAGGCATTTCGAGAAAATCATCGTCGGGAATAGGCACGAAGCTGGTTTCTGCGAACGGCAGCAGGCCTGTACCCAAAATCATGAAATTAAGCTGCCAATAGGCAGCCATTGGTCCCTATGCAAAGCTCTGCATTGTGTCGATAACAGACACTAATATTGCCTCTTATCGACTAGCTTACCTACAAATTAGGAAAAATATTTCATAAGTCATTGAATATAATGAGTATTTTAAGTATATAGTCGATAAAAACTATACTTATTGTTAACTAATATACGCAAGACAATCAGCCCTTTCGGGCTGACAGGCGCTTGCTGCGCAAGGCCATGGTTGGGTTTTTGTGCGCCACCTCGGTGGTGGCCTGACTTGCAGTCTCTGCCAGGCGTCGATTGAGCTGATCAAAAGCGCCGCTGGTCGCCGTGCGTTCCCGATCCAGCAAATCGCGCAGCTCCATTGAACGCTCGTTGGCGGAGGCCAGGGCTTGCTGCGTGGATTGAAGCGCTGTTTGCGCCTGCCTCAGCTGCTCGTCCAGGGTCTCGTTGGCCAGTTCCAGGCTTTTAAGCGCTGCTTGCGAGCGCCGCTCGGCTTCCACAAGGGCCAGCCTGGCCTGTTTGGCGTCCTGTCGGGTCCGGTCGAGTTCCCCGAGAAGGCGCCGCTCGTTGGCGGCTGCGCGCTCTTCGAGCCGGCCTCGTTCTTCGGTATGACGCTGCGCTTCTTCGTCGATGCGGCGCCGGTCGGCCTCGCTCTGCGTTGCGGCGGCCGCCAGCCGCAGGCGGAGTTCGTCAATTTCACCTTCGCGACGGTTCATGCGCGCGTGCGACTCCTTGAGCCGGCTACTCAGGTCCATGATGTGGGCCCGGGCCGTGTCCGACGCTTCATCCACCGCAGCCTGCCTCTCGTTGAGGGCCTGCGCTTCACGGGCCAGTTGCGCTTTCTGCAATTCAAGTGCGGTGCGCTCGTCATCCAGCAGCTGCCGGGACTTGGCAAGCTCTTGCGCGGCCTGCTCGCGCGCGGACATCACGGCCGTGTCCCACAGCTGTGTCATGGCCTGCCACACTGGCGCCGGCAGGTCTCCGGCTTGTTCCTGGGCAGTGATCACGCCCAGGCGTGCGCCCAGCGTGGCAAACCACGCTTCCAGTATCGGGCTGACCGTATTGGGTGAGCCTCGGCCCATTTTTTGGCGCACCCGCTCGATAGTCGGGCGCAGGCCGTCTTTCAACAAGGCGTCGGCCGCAGCCCAGATTTCATCTTGCTGAACACCGCGTGTACTTTTTGATGGCATCACGTTGATTTCCTGGCTATATTTACCAACGATAAAAGATTGTTATCGTGATCTATTCGATTAAAATGTTATTTATCATACATGTTATGTGTGATAAATTTAATTAAATAACTCATTGCCTGTTTATGTACCTCCCAAGTCTCCAAAACGTCCCTGCGCTCCAGCCTGCCGATCTCAGCGATCTCAGCGATGTCACGCAGCATGCCGTTGATGAGTTGCTGCGTGAAGGCGAGTCGAAAAACACCTTGACGAGTTACCGCAGTGCGCTGCGTTACTGGGCGGCTTGGTATGGGATTCGGTATGGCCAGCAGATTGAACTGCCGGTGCCTACGCCTTGCATACTGCAGTTCATCGTCGACCATGCCGAGCGCACCACGGACAAAGGGCTGGTGTCCGAGTTGCCGCCCGAGATTGACCTGGCCCTGGTTGACGCTGGCTACAAAGGCAAGTTGGGGGCTATGGCCCACAGCACGCTGGTGCACCGGATTGCCGTTTTGTCCAAGGCGCATCAGTTGCGCGAGCTTAAAAATCCGTGCCACGACCCCAAAGTGCGCGAACTGCTGTCGCGCACCCGCAAGGCCTACGCCAAACGCGGCGTCGTGCCCCAGAAAAAAGAGGCACTGACCCGCGACCCGCTGCAGGCGATTCTGGCGACCTGCGACGACTCGTTGCGCGGCCAACGTGACCGCGCCCTGCTCCTGTTTGCCTGGGCCAGCGGCGGCCGCCGGCGCTCGGAAGTGGCCGGGGCGGACATGCGATTCTTGAAGCGGGTCCCAGAGGGTTTTATTTACACCCTGGCTTATTCCAAAACCAATCAGGCCGGCGTGGATTTACCAGAGAACGCAAAACCGTTGCTCGGGGCTGCTGCCGAGGCCTTAACCGCGTGGCTGAGGGCCTCTGGTGTCACGCAGGGGCAGATTTTCAGACAAGTGCGCAAGGGCGGTCATCTGGGCGAAGCGCTCTCCCCTGCTGCCGTGCGCGACATAGTGAAGCAACGGTGCGCGCTGGCAGGCATAGACGGCAATTTCTCAGCGCATTCGCTGAGGTCAGGCTTTGTCACGGAAGCGGGCCGTCAAAATGTACCGCTGGCAGAAACCATGGCCATGACCGGGCATCATAGTATTGCGACCGTTTTGGGCTATTTCAGGTCGCAGGCACCGCTTGCGCAGGCTGCTGCGCGGCTGTTCGAGAAATGACTGACTGCCATTTCTTTCTTCACCATCATGACGACTGTGTGTAGGACGATGGAGCGCGTGGGTGAAACGGCTCCGGCAGGCTGGCAAACTGGTGCGATGAAGAAAAATTGGCACTTTGTGATTGAACGCTGTCGGCCTGCGGCCATGGTGTTGGCTTGGGTTGGCGCCAGCAGCGCGCTGGCTCAAGTACCAGCAGCCGCCAGCAGCGAGTCGAGTGCGGCCGCGCTGCTTGAAAAGCATGCGGCATTGGCGCCGCAACTGGCGCAAAACGCCTATAAGCGGCCGCTATTTCTGGAGTCCTCGGAAGGCGCCAAGACGGTGAGCGGTGATGCCTATGCGGTGCTGGATGCACCCTTCAGCAGCGTCAGCACCACATTCAAAAGCCCGAATCGTTGGTGTGATGTGCTTATTTTGCATATCAACACCAAGTATTGCCGTGCAAGTGCTGACACCAGTCCCACTAAAATGGCAGTCCGCATCGGGAAAAAAACGCCGCAGCCGGTCAAGGATGCCTTTTCGCTTGAATTTACCTACCGGGTGGATGCCTCTTCGCCGGACTATCTGGCGGTTCAACTGAATGCCGACAAAGGTCCTTTAAGCACCAGCAACTACCGCATCGCGCTTGAGTCTGTTCCTCTGCCAGCTGGCAAGACTTTCATGCATTTGCGCTACTCTTACAGCTATGGCGTGGCCGGTCGTCTGGCGATGCAGGTTTACCTGAACACCCTGGGACGCGGAAAGGTGGGCTTCACCCAAATTAGCCAGGGGAATAAAGCGGCCTATGTAGGCGGCATGCGGGGCACGGTTGAGCGCAACACCATGCGTTACTACCTTGCCATCGAAGCGTATTTGGCGGCGCTTGCTCAGGCGCCCGAGCAGCAGTCTACTACCCGCCTGCAGTACTGGTTTGACGCCACTGAAGGGTATTCGCGGCAACTGTATGAGGTGGATCGCAAGGCCTATCTCAGCATGAAAAAAGACGAGTATCAGCGACAGCAAACCTTGTCAGCGCCAAACTGAGCGGCATCGCTACCCCACCGAAACCCTTATAAACAGAAGCTCGGGTTGTTAGCGCCTGCCAACGCTATACCGGTTATACCGCTTGGGGCGGTGAACGAACGCCGGGCTCGCGAATGGGGAATAAAGGCTCCGACGGCGGTGGCTCGTGGACATCGGGAGGTGTTCCGGGTTCCGGCGGCACGATCAGCGGCGGCAACTGCTCAGGAACAGGGTTGCCTGGAAGGGGCGGAGTCGGTTCTGGCGCGGGGACATTGACTGACATTGAACTCTCCATTGAACAGCGTGAAAGAAACAGTGTTGACGCATTCGCGCCCATTTTCCTGACCCTGAGTGGTGTTTGGTCAATTCGGCGCGTGGACGCACGGGAGCATACATTGCCAACGCCCCCGCTGCTGCGAGTAATACCGATTACAGCGGTAGAAGTTTGCATGGTTAGCTTGCTTTGTCGTTCAATATATGAATTAAAGGCTGGAATGCCAAACTTCAAGCCGATTAGCCGTTAGGTGCTTTGGTTGTCGGCCGAATCCAGTGTCTTGCTCTGGGCGACGCAGTAAGCCAGCAAATCGTCAATTTCGGTTGACTTGTCAAAGACCGCGTCTACGCCCAGCTGAGCACACCGAGAGCGAACTTCGCGGGTCGCGTAATTACTGAAAACCACCATTTTTTGTCGGGCGCTGCGAAAGCGACAAGCATGAAGCACACCCAGCCCACTTCCGTTTTTAAGAAACAGATCAACGATGGCCAGGTCCCATTGGCCGCCATGACCGGTGAGCCACGCGGCACCCTCTTCTTCCGTGTCTGATGTACCCACGGTTTCGACGGGCGCAAGCTCTTCCAGCGTGCTGATAAGGTTGTCGCGAATAGTCGGGTTGTCCTCGACCAGATAGGTTCTCATTTTCATTGGCGCGCCACGATCGGCCGGTAATGCCTGTAGTCGTTATTCATGCTTCCAATTTAAATCATGGCAGTGCAAACCGGTGCCGGACCTGTCACCTTGCGCACGTAGGAGAACACGCTTTAGGCCCTGGGCTCGCCGGGGCGTGAGGCTTTCGGCGTGTGTTGTCTGACGCTATCTATAGACAAGACTGCCCGTAGACCTGAACTTGCCCCTGTTGGGGATGCCGCTTAGCCGTTCCATTCTGCGGCCTTCAATATCTGTGCCGCGTGCCAGCTTTTTTTTCACACTGCATGGAGCTGACATGGATACATGTGTGTCGCTGGCTTGAGGCAATGCTAGCGCTTTGGTGTCAGCGCCGCACTACCTTCGTGCCCCGACTTGGGTCACAGGGAACTTAAAACTGACCGTGGGCACCGTGAAATCTTCAAAGGGCGCACCCAGTGCGATTTCACCTTCGAGCGGCAATACGCATTCCTGCCGACGCAGCGCTACAACCGCTGCACTGTCCGAAAACCGAACCCAGGTGCCGTAGCTGCTGACATCTTCCAGGTAGAACTTGCCAGCCCGCCATTCAATTCTGGCGTGTGCGCGCGAGACCCGTGGATCCTGCACGACAAAATGTGCATCCCCATCGCGGCCTAGAAAAATGGGCAGGTCGCTCGACATGAACACCCGCTGGACGTCCAGCCACGACAACTCGATGGGCTTGGGCATTGCTACGGCTTGGGCTGAAGAGTGCGTCAGGCCGGCCTGCAGCGTATAGAATTCCGACAGCATTTCGGGCTGCCACTCGATCCGGTGCACCACGCAGGCTTCGCTGCGACCCCGGATATCCAGGGCGCCCAGGCAGCGAAAGCGTACGGGGCTGTCTGCTGCCAGCTGCCCGATAACGACTTCGGTGGCCAGAATCTGGTCCGGTCCAGACAGATCACTCAGGCGGGACGCCACATTGACTGCATCACCAAATATGTCGCCATCTTGCTCGACGACCTCGCCGCGCGCCATGCCCACCTGAAGCCGCATTTTAAGCGGGTCGGGCCAGCTTTCAATGCGCTCACAATGGACACGCTGAAGCTCGGTCACAGCCTCCAGTGCATCGTTGTTTTGAGGAAACACTATCAGCACGCCATCGCCCAAATACTTCACGACGTGTCCGCCATGGCCTTCGCAGATCTTGCCAATCCATTGGGTCAAGCGTGTGATAGCCAAAGTGGCCTTGGCATTGCCCAGTGACTCAAAAACCCCTGTGCTTCCCGTGAGATCAGCAAAAACGACGGTAACTTCTGCCATGGGGCTATTGCAACTGCTTGTAGTTATTTAGGGTTATTACAACATACGCACCCGATGTGGCATTCAGTAGATGTGGCCTATATTTCCTATGCATCAGAGCCCTCGGGTCTTGGTGCATTAGTTTTTCCGGGGTGTGAGCACCGCACGGCACCACTGCCGTCCAAGGATTGAGGTAGGTGCTAAAAATTTGGCAGATTTCATGATCTGGGTTGAAGATGTCTTTGAAAAATTTAAGCAAAATGATAAAATTATGAAGTAAGTTTCAAGTGAGCCTGAGTGTTCGTGATTTGACGGCCCGTCACCACTACTCAAGCGCGATCCTTTTTCCGCTAATTGCGCGAGACGGGGCCATGATGCCTGACAGAAAGTGCGTGCCCTATGGGATGGTTTAAAACGAATTTAAAAAGCAGCTTCATGGCCTTGCTCGGGTCGGTGGATATCGCGCCTTCCGTGTTGCAAGACCGCACGGACGACATCCGGGAGCTGATTCTGGACGCGATGGGTGAGTTTGGTGAAAAGAACTACCCCAGCATCATTCGCCGCGTCCGCTATGCCCAGGACATCCAAGGATTGTGGTACACACGGGGCGATGTCATGGCCGTGTTGGCGGCGGTGCACGGAGAAACCGTCGCCCGCGAAAAATTGGTGAGCATCACGGAAAAATTCGAGGGACTTTTGCCACGTGGCCTGAGTTCCAGGCCTAGCCCGTTGGGCAACTGACAGGGTTTTTCCGACTGCGTGTGCATCCAATGGCTATTAATGCTGGTGGCCCCAGAGCAAAAACGCATCCCTTCCCTCGACGGCCAGCGTGGTTTTGAAGCCGACTGGCAGCAGCACTTTAGTGGCGACATGGCCAAATGGCAGCCCGGTCAGCACGCGCGCCTTGATCTGGCTCTGCAGCCAGGCCACCACCGTTGACAACTTGAAGCCCTTGTCATGCGGGACCAGCTTGTAATTGGAAAACTGCCCAAAAATGACCGCTTTTTGCTGCGCCAGAACACCGGCATGCAGCAGTTGCGTGAGCATGCGCTCGACCCGGTACGGGTGCTCGCCGACGTCTTCCAGAAACAGAATCCCGCCTTTGACGACGGGCAGATAGGGTGTTCCGACCAGCGATGTCAGCATCGCCAGGTTGCCACCCCAGAGTACCGAATTTTTAATGCTAAAAGTGCCTTCATCGCCCGCTTCGCCTGCATCAGCAGCTATTGAATTAATAGTGTTTTTCGGAAGTTGCCAGCCTGTGCCCTCGCCCTGCCCCGTAATCAGGTCGTCAAAGCAGGCTTTCATGATGTCGTCCGGGGTGGTGGCGCTGCCAAAGTCTTCACCCAGCGAGGGGCCGGCCCAAGTGACTGCGCCGGTTTTGGCCAGAACCGCCGTCTGAAACGCCGTGAAGTCGCTCAAGCCCACAAACTGGGTGCCCTTGGCAATGGCCTTGGCCACTGCTTTGTAGTTGATGCCCGGCAGGATGCGCGTGAGGCCGTAGCCGCCGCGCGAAATCAGGGCAACATCGGCACCACTGGCCGCCGCACGGTGGATGGCGGCAAGCCGGGTTTCATCATCGCCCGCAAAACGTTGGTGGCTCACCAGTGCGGCCTCGTCAATTTCGACCTCATGGCCCAGGGTCTGGAGGCGCTTGATGCCGCGCTTGAAGCTTGCTTTGTCCCGCACTGCACTGGAGGGCGAGTAGATATATATATGTTTTTTCACGGGTACAAGTATCTCACTGCTCAAAACCTGAAAAACCGCACGGCGCGCTGCGCGACCTGGTCGCCATGCTCTGGCACAAAATGCCCGGCCTGCGGCAGCACTACGGCGTTGCCGCAGCCACGAATCAGTGTTTGCAACGCGCGCATCACAGGCTCATCGAACACAGGGTTTTGCGCGCCTATCACCATCAGCGTCTGGCCGGTCCAGCGTTCGCACCAGAATTCGCGTGCCTCGCGCGAGATGGCGGCGCCGTCCGCGTCTTCAAATGCCGGCACCATGGCAGGAAAAGCGCGCAGTGCGGCGCGGTGGCCCTTGTCAGGAAAGGGGGCGCTGTAGGCGGCGCATTCTTCAGGGCTCATCTGTGGGTTGCTGCGGGCCAGCAGGCGTGCGACATCAAACTCCGGACGCCTGGCACACATCTCGCGCCAGGTCAAAAAGCCCGCTGGCAACGGCGCATCACCGCAGGCCAGGGTGGTGTTCATCACCAGCAGGCCTTTGTAGCGTCCGGGCGCGGCCAGGGGCAGCGTGAGGCCGAGCAGACCGCCCCAGTCCTGCACCACCAGCACAATGTTCTTCAAGTTGAGCCGTTCGACCAGTTCAAGCAGTATCTGGCGGTGCGCGCTGAAGCTATGAATGCTGTCCTTTTTGGGCTTGTCGCTTTTGCCAAAGCCGATCAGGTCAGGGGCCACTACCCGGTGTCCTGCCTGTATAAAGAGCGGGATCATCTTGCGGTACAGGTAGCTCCAGGCCGGGTTGCCGTGCAGGCACAGATAGGTCATCGCCTGGTTGCCGCCCTGCCCCGGTTCGTCCAGGTAGTGCATGCGCAGACCTCCCAGCGCCGGCAAATCGCTGATGTAGCGCGGTGGCCATGGATAGTCCGGCAAGCCTTCGAACGCGGCATCCGGCGTGCGCAGCGCATCGTCGCGCAGCGGATGGGCCAGCCTGGCTGCCTCGCGGTTCTCGGAGCGACGCTGGCGAAAAAATTCCTGCAGCAGTGCACGGCTTTGGGTCGCCTGCACCCCGCCCCGCAGTTGGGTCTGGTGGTTGAGCTGTGCTTGTGCAAACAAGTCGATCACCGAGCCGGCGGCACCGGTCTTGGGGTCCGGCGCGCCAAACACCACGCGCTTGAGCCGGGCCTGCAGCATGGCACCGCTGCACATGGCGCAAGGCTCCAGCGTGACAAACAGCTCGCAGTCATCAAGCCGGTAGTTGCCCAGAGCCTGCGCTGCGGCGCGCAGGGCCACGATTTCGGCGTGGGCCGTCGGGTCGTGGCCGTCAATCGGTGCGTTGCGGCCGGTGGCAATGACCTGGCCGCGCCGAACCACCACCGCGCCCACCGGGACTTCACCCTCCGCAGCCGCTTCGCGGGCCTGCACCAGCGCTAATTGCATGAATCGGTTGTCAGGCATGAGAACTACTATTTTGATAGCTACTCACGCCCGCAGCTATTGCGCTAATGGCATTTTTGACTAATTTATTGGTCATCGGAGAGGGGCCGAGCCTGCTGCATGGCGCTTTCCAGCGACTGCCGGATTTGCTGCTGTAGCTGCTGGCTTTGCGCTTGAGGGCTGCTGCCCGGCGCTGTGGCGGGTGGCGTGAGCGGCGAGTCAACCTGAGCTGGCCGCTGAAGCGACACCGGTGCAACGGGCGAAGGGCTCAGCTGTTTTTTTACCAATACGCCGACCACGAGCAGCACGATCATGAGGCTCAATACACCAAAAATTGCCCGCATCTCACGTCTCCTGAATAGGGGTAGAAAAAAGGTCAAACCCAAGCGCCCTACCCAGGCTACCCAGGGGTAAAAAATCAGTCCCTGACCCCGGACGCTGCCACCGCATGGGCCCACAAGCTGTTCGGCGTGGCCGATGGACCCAGGTCAGCCAACCAGGCGACATGCACTGTCAGGGAAATTTCAACCTTAAGCTTGCTGTTCGGCAGGTCCACCATGGCACGGGGAAAAGTCAGCTTGGCAAGCTCTTGCTCCAGGGCCAGTGGTGACGCGGAAGGAATCAGCGCGCAAAAATCCAGTGGTCCCAAACGGGCCAGCGCACCCTGCGGCGGCAGGCGCTGGCGCAGCACTTGGGCGAGCAGCGGCGTGACTGCGTCAAGGTTGGTGTAGCCGGTAGCGTCAGCGACTTCCTGCAGGTTGTTGACATGCAGGTGACAAACGGCCAGATCGGTGCCGTGCTTGCGGGCGTCCTCAAACCCAAGCGCCAGCAACTCCCGAAAGCCGCAGATATTCCAGCAGCCGGTCAGGGGATCGAGCGCGCCCTGGCGCTGCAATGCACTCAGTCGCATCAGCAGTTTGGTCTGCAGGTTGGCATCCGCATTGGCTTTGAGTTCAGCCTCCGCCATGCCTGCGAGATCTCTCAGGGCATCAAAGTCTTCTTTTCCAAAGGTGCGCGGCAGGGTGTCAATCACGCACAGCGACCCCACGGCAACGCCGGGGGCTATTTCGAGCGGCCAGCCGAGGTAGGAGCGGATACCGGGCGGGCCGGTGACCAGCGGGTTATCCGAAAAATCGGGGTCGTTCAAGGTGTCGGGAATACAAAAAGGCTGGTTCAAGCCCACTACGTAGCTGCAAAAGGAGATGTCACGCGGCGTATGCGCGACCTCCAGTCCCTGCACCGAGCGAAACCACTGTTCGTCCTGCTCAATGATGGAAATCAAGGCAATCGGCACATGCAGCAACCGCTTGGCCGTGCGGGTGATCCTGTCAAAGCGCTCTTCGCGTGGCGCATAGGCGCAGCAGGCCGTGCGCAAGGCGTCGAGACGCAACGCTTCGTTTTCAGGGATGGGCGGTGTGCGCATGGGCTTGGCTATGGTGTGCCCCGAAGTTTTAGCAGGCGAAAACCCCCAGGGTCAACGCCCTATTCCCACTCAATCGTCGCTGGCGGCTTGCTGCTGACGTCGTAAGTGACCCGGTTGATGCCGCGCACTTCATTGATGATGCGGCCGGACACTTTTTTGAGCAGCGCGTAAGGCAGCTCTGCCCAGTCCGCCGTCATGAAGTCGCTGGTTTGCACCGCACGCAGGGCGACCACGTACTCGTAGGTGCGGCCATCGCCCATCACGCCCACGCTTTTGACGGGCAAGAACACCGCGAACGCCTGGCTGGTCAACTCGTACCAGCTTTTTCCGGTCTCCGGGTCCTTGAAGTTGCGCAATTCTTCAATGAAGATGGCGTCGGCCCGGCGCAGCAGATCAGCATATTCTTTTTTGACTTCGCCCAAAATCCGCACGCCCAGACCCGGTCCAGGAAACGGGTGGCGGTAAACCATGTCATGCGGCAAACCGAGCGCTTCGCCCAGCTCGCGCACCTCGTCCTTGAACAGTTCCCGCAAGGGCTCCAGCAGCTTGAGGCCCAGCTGTTCAGGCAGGCCGCCGACGTTGTGGTGGCTTTTGATGGACACCGATTTCTTGGTCTTGGAGCCGCCCGACTCGATCACGTCAGGGTAAATCGTGCCTTGGGCCAGCCACTTGGCACCTTTGGACGAGGCGTCAGCCGCTTTGAGCTTGGCCGCCTCGGCCTTGAACACTTCGACAAATTCGCGGCCTATGATCTTGCGCTTGGCCTCAGGGTCATTGACGCCGGTCAGGTGGCCCAAAAACTGCTCGGCGGCATCGACCCGGATGACCTTGGCGTGCAGCTTGCCGACAAACATTTCCATCACCATGTCGCCTTCGTTCAGGCGCAGCAGGCCGTGGTCGACGAAAACGCAGGTCAGCTGGTCGCCAATGGCGCGGTGAATCAAGGCCGCAGCCACGGAGGAGTCAACCCCGCCTGACAGGCCAAGAATGACTTCCTCGTCGCCAACTTGCTGGCGAATCCGCTCGACCGCCTCCAGCACGTAGTCGCCCATGACCCAGTCCGGGCGCGCCGCGCAGATGTCGAGCACAAAACGCTCCAGCATCGCCTTGCCCTGCGGGGTGTGCGTGACTTCGGGGTGAAACTGCACCGCGTAGTAGTGGCGCTCTTCATCGGCCATGCCGGCAATCGGGCAGGAATCAGTCGAGGCCATGACCTTGAAGCCGGGCGGCATTTCGGTGACATTGTCGCCATGGCTCATCCAGACATGCAGCATGCCGTGGCCTTCGGGCGTGGCGTAATCCTGAATGCCGTCCAGTAGTTTCGTATGTCCCCGGGCACGGACTTCGGCATAGCCGAATTCGCGCTTGTGGCCGCCTTCGACCTTGCCGCCCAGCGCTTCCGCAATGGCGTACATGCCAAAGCAGATGCCCAGCACCGGAATGCCCAGCTCGAACACGGCCTGCGGTGCGCGCAGCGTTTCGTCTTCCCACAGGCTGGCATGGCTGCCTGAAAGGATGATCCCCTTGAGGCTGCCGTCTTTGGCATAGTCACGAAGCCAGTCGTTGGTCACATCGCAGGGATGAACTTCGCAAAAGACATGGGCTTCGCGCACGCGGCGGGCAATCAGCTGGGTGACCTGGGAGCCGAAATCGAGGATCAGGATTTTGGAGTGCTGCATGGCGAAAAGATGTAGGCGGTATGGGAGTCGAGAAAGTAAAAAGGCGCCTGCTGCCAGGCGCCCTTCGATTCGGCCGGGGGCTCAGTCTGCCCGGTAGTTCGGCGCTTCCGTGGTGATCTGCACGTCGTGCACATGGCTTTCGCGAATGCCTGCTGTGGTGATTTCCACAAACTCGGCATTGTTGCGCATGTCTTCAATGGTGGCGCAGCCGCAGTAGCCCATGCTGGCGCGCAAACCGCCCGCCATCTGGAAAATGATGGCGATCATGGAGCCTTTGTAGGGCACGCGGCCTTCGATGCCTTCGGGGACCAGTTTGTCGGCATTGGCGTTGCCGGTGCTTGACTCCTGGAAGTAGCGGTCGGCGCTGCCTTGCTGCATGGCGCCTATGCTGCCCATGCCGCGGTAGCTCTTGTAGCTGCGGCCCTGGAACAAGATAACGTCGCCAGGCGCTTCTTCGGTGCCGGCAAACATGCCGCCCATCATCACCGTGTTGGCGCCGGCGGCGATGGCCTTGGCAATGTCGCCGCTGTAGCGGATGCCGCCGTCGGCAATCAGCGGCACGCCGGTACCGCGCAAGGCCATGGCGACGTTGTCGATGGCCATGATTTGCGGCACACCGACACCAGCCACGATGCGGGTGGTGCAAATGCTGCCCGGGCCAATGCCGACCTTGACGCCGTCGGCGCCCGCTTCGGCCAGTGCCAGCGCCGCTGCGCCGGTGGCGATATTGCCGCCAATCACGTCAATCTGGGGATAGTTCTGCTTGACCCAGCGCACGCGGTCGATCACGCCCTTGCTGTGCCCGTGCGCGGTGTCCACCACAATGGCGTCGACCCCGGCCCGGACCAGCGCTTCGACACGCTCTTCGGTGCCGGCACCCACGCCGACGGCTGCACCCACGCGCAACTGGCCGCGGCCATCGCGTGCAGCGTTGGGAAAACTGGTCTGCTTCAGGATGTCCTTGACGGTGATCAGGCCCTTGAGCTCGAAATCGTCGTTGATCAGCAGCACGCGTTCGATCCGGTGCTTGTTCAGCAGCGCCTTGGCGTCGGCCAGCGTCGCGGTCTCATCAGGCATGGTGATCAGGCGTTCACGCGGCGTCATGATGGTGCTGACCGGCACGTCCATGCGCGACTCAAAGCGCATGTCGCGCCCGGTCACGATGCCGACCACCTTGCCGCCATCAATCACGGGGAAACCGGAGATGCCCAGCTGCTCGCTGAGAGCCATCACCTGCCGCACCGTGTGCGTGGGGGTGATGACCACCGGGTCGCGCAGCACGCCGCTTTCGTAGCGCTTGACCCTGGACACCTCGGCCGCCTGTTGCTGGGGCGTCAGGTTTTTGTGGATGATGCCGATTCCGCCCTCCTGGGCAATGGCAATGGCCAGCCGGGCTTCAGTCACCGTGTCCATGGCCGCTGACACGAGCGGCATGTTCAGGCGAATATTCCGGGAAAACTGGGTGGAAAGTGAGGCGTCCTTGGGCAGGACCTGGGAGAACGCTGGGACCAACAATACGTCGTCGAAGGTGAGCGCTTTGCCGAGTAGGCGCATAGAGAAAGCTCCAAAAATAGGATTGTACCCTTGTCTTTTGCGCGCACTGTGCGCGCCCTGCGCTGCAAGGCCTTGTGCCCGGGATATGAAAAACTGCTTTGTCGGCGCGCTTGGGAATACTTTGCTGCACGACGCTACACTGGCTAAATGGACTTCAAACTTGTACCGAGAACGCTGATTCTCGCCATCGTCGGCGTATCACTGTCGATCAGCGCGTGGGCCCAGTGGCAATGGATTGACAAGGACGGGCGAAAAGTCTTCAGTGATCGCTCGCCACCCTCCGAGATTCAGGAAAAAGACATTTTGAAGCGGCCTGGCGCCAGCAGCCGCCCGCCCGTGTCACCCGCTGATAACAGCGTGACGGCATCCCCTGCCGCTGTAGGCAAAGTCAGTGCCCCCAGGCTGTCAGGCAAAGACGCACAACTTGAAGCCCGAAAAAAACAGGCGGAAGATGCTGAAGCCGCGAATAAAAAAGCGGAAGAGGAAAAAATTGCCAAGGCCAGGGCCGACAACTGTGAACGCGCCAAAAGGGGCTTGGCCAGTTTTGAGTCCGGCGTCAGGATTTCGGTCACCAATGCCCAGGGCGAACGCGAAATCATGGGCGACGCTGCCCGCGCAGCAGAAAAAAATCGCCTTCAAGGCATCGCCGCCAACGACTGCAAACTGTAAATCGTTAAAAGTCGGCATCCTTGACGTGATCCCAGCGCAAGAACGTTTTCAATAACCCGCTTTCGCGCCAGCGCGGATCTTGGCAAACAAGCCGGCGCTTTTGACGCCTTGGCGGTTAAATCGCTCGCGACGCGCTACTTTGGGGTCTACCCGCAGACCACGGTAGATTTCCACCCGGTCTTTGTCGCGCAGCTGATGCGCCAAACTGCTTTTTCGGCCCCAAATGCCAATAGCGAGTGGCGCCTTGAGCAGTTCAGGGAAGGCCTCGAAAACGCCGCTGGCTGCAAGCGCCTGCGACACGCTGCTACCAGCGGCAAGCTCCAGGTCCCATTCGAGGACTTGGCGAGGTGCGGGGGAGTAAACAAGCGATATCTTCAAGCGACCAGCCTTTCAGCCCTCAGGCTTCGCCATAGACCTGGGACGCGCGCTTGACAAAGGCGTCCACCAGGCTCCCGGCGATCTTGTCAAACACCGGGCCCACCAGCGAGGCCAGGGTCGCGTTGTCAAAATCGTAGCGCAAGGTGAACTCGACCTTGCACGCACGCTGCGCACCGTCGCCCAACGGAAGAAAGTGCCAGTCACCATCAAGATTGGAAAAAGGGCCGTTGACCAGCTTGAGGCTGACCCTGCGGTCTTTTTCGTGCACATTGCGGGTGGTAAAGCTTTGCTTCAGGCCGGCAATCGACATACCGACCTTGGCGGTCATGCCGTCGGCGGTTTCTTCCAGCACCGAGGCCTGGTTGCACCAAGGCAAAAATTGCGGATAGCTGGCAACGTCGGTCACCAGGTCAAACATTTCAGCGGCGCTATACCAAATTAGAACGGACTTGTGAACGGTTTTCATACAATGCGAAGTTGCGTGCAATTGTATTAGCCGATGCCGCCCTCAACTCTTAGCCATGGCCACCAAAGAAGCATCCTCCTCCAAAAAACCAGCTGCCGCCTCGTCCGGAAAACCCACCGGAAAGCCGGCCAGCAATCTCTCCCCGAAAGCCGCTGCCGCAGCCATACGCATCGCCGACAACAAAAAAGCCACCTTCAACTATTACATTGAAGAGCGTTTTGAGGCCGGCATGGTGCTCGAAGGCTGGGAGGTGAAATCCGTGCGCGAGGGCAAGGTGCAGCTCACCGACGGCTATGTGGTGATTCGTAACGGTGAACTCTTCATCATCGGTTGCCAGATCAACCCGCTGGGCACGGCCTCGACCCACATCCGTCCGGACTCGGTGCGCACCAAAAAACTGTTGATGCACAAGGAAGAGATTCGCCGGCTGATTGGCAAGATTGACCAAAAAGGCTTCACGCTGGTGCCGCTGAACATGCACTGGAAAGCCGGCAAGGTCAAGTGCGAGATCGGCCTGGGCAAGGGCAAGGCCGAGCACGACAAGCGCGACACCATCAAGGACCGCGAAGGCAAGCGCGAGGTAGATCGCGCCATGAAATCCAGGAGCCGTTAAAAAGCATTGCGTGAGGGAACTGAGAAATATTTTTTCCGGCATGGAATAAACAGGACGCCGAAGGTGTTTATCCCTGTGTAGCCACTTGCTGCAAAACACCACCCGGAGAACCTCATGAAACTGTTACCCATCGCCCTCCTGACCATCGCCCTGCTTGGCGGCTGCGCTTCCATGGCCTCAAACAGTCCCGCCAAAGTCGCCGATGGCGTGCTGGTCGGCCCCAACGGCATGACGCTGTATGTGTTTGACAAGGATGCAGCCAACAGCGGGAAGTCTGTCTGCAACGGTCCCTGCGCCACCAACTGGCCTCCATTGCTGGCAACAGATGCCGACAAGCCCAGTGGCGATTACATGGTCATCACCCGTGACGACGGCAAAAAGCAGTGGGCCATGAAGGGTAAACCGCTTTATTACTGGGCCAAAGACAGCAAGCCGGGCGACAAGACTGGCGACGGTGTGCTGTCTGTCTGGCACGTCGCCAAGCCCTGATGGCCGGCCTGGCTTTCCATGCATGAAGCCGGGAGAGCCATGAGCAAGCTTCCTCTTACAGAGCACATTCCCAGCCTGCGCCGCTACGCGCGGGCGCTCACCGGCGATGCCTGGATGGCCGACGATCTGGTGCAGGACACGCTTGAGCGCGCGTGTTCAAAATGGCGTTTGTGGCTGCACGGCAGTGACATGCGCGCCTGGCTTTTTACCCTGATGCACAACATCTACGTGAACCAGGTCCGCCGATCCGTCAGGCAGGCTGAGGCTGGAACGACCGTCAATGTCGATGATGTGGCGCATGAGCTGCTCGCCTCTGACAGCGGCGCCGCAGAATCGATCGACCTGCAGCGCTGCCTGCTGCGTCTGCCGCAGGATCAGCGCATCGTGCTCTTGCTGGTCAGCCTGGAAGACCTTTCCTATGCAGAGGTGGCCAAAATTACCGACGTTCCGGTTGGGACCGTGATGTCGCGCCTGTCGCGGGCACGCAGCCGTTTGCGAGAACTGATGGACAGCCCGGCCAGGCCAGCGCTGGCTGTTTCCAGCAACCCGCCCACCCCGCTCCGGCGACTGAAATGAGGGGCTGAACGTCCATGGAATTACAAAGCGGAAAACTGACACAGGACAAAATCAATCGGTTGGTCGATGGCCAACTGCCAGCGTCAGAACAGGCCGACGCGATGACGGCGCTGGCGAGCGACCCTGTAGCGCGCGAAACACTGCGGGCCTGGCAGGTGCAGCGCGAAGCCCTGCGGGAACTGCACCTTCCGTTGCTCGAAGAGCCGATTCCTGAAACTTTGCTGGTAGCGGCCCGTCACCGCCAGCAAGACCTGCAGCGCCTGGACCCATGGTGGCGCTGGGGCGGCATGGCGGCGGCTGTGATGCTGGCTTTTGGCGTCGGCTGGCTGTCGCATGGCCAGCTGGACGGGCCGCCCATGGCGTTCGGCCCGAAACAATCGGCGCAGGCCTTCATACACCAGGCATCGGTGGCACATGCCGTGTTTTCACCTGAAGTTCGGCATCCGGTGGAGGTGACCGCCGCACAGCAGGACCATCTGGTGCAATGGCTGTCCAAACGCCTCGAAAAACCCTTGAAGGTGCCCGTATTGATTGCGCAAGGCTATGAACTGGTGGGCGGCCGGCTGCTTCCCGGCGATAGCGGCGCCCGTGCACAGTTCATGTTCCAGAACCAGGCGGGCACGCGTGTGACGCTGTATCTTGGCGCCGTGAACGGCAACCCTGCACCAGGCACCACCGTGCCAAAAACCGACGCTGAGCAAGCCGCTTTCCGTTACAGTGCGGACGGCCCGGTGGCTTCGTTCTACTGGGTCGATCAGGGCTTTGGCTATGCCCTGAGCGGTGCGGTGCCGCGCGAGGAGCTGATGCGGCTGGCGCAACTGGTTTACCAGCAGCTCTAATGGCCGAAGGCCACTGCGTAACTGCCACCGGGGCTGTCTGGACGCCTACAGGTCGCGCAAAGGGTGCGTTTCTGCCGTCCACGGGCTGGCGAAAAATGCATCGGCCATGCCCGGTTTCACGTCTTCAATACGCGCCGGCTTCCATTGCGGCTTGTAGTCCTTCTCGACCGCCAGCGCACGTATGCCCTCCACGGTTTCGCTTTCCGTGCCGGGATGCAGGTGAAAGCACTGATGCACCATGTCGCGCTCCATGCGCAGGTCATCGGCCAGCGTCATGGTGCGTGCTTTGCGAATCTGCTCCAGCACCACGTGCAGCATCAGCGGCGACCGCTTGCGCAGCGTCGCTGCCGTCCTGAGCGCCCATCGGTCTTCAGACTTTTCCAGCGCATCGACGATGTGTTTGACCCGCAGCAGTGAGAAATAAGCATCAATTTTGCCTGTAGCGCATACTGGACGGGCGTTACCAGCTATGAATTTTGAAGCGACCCATTGATCAGCATCCGTTGCCGAGGCAAATGACGTGGCACCCAGTTCTGCCCAGAGCGCAGGCAGGGCCGCCGCTTCCAGTTTGACATCGGCCAGCCCATAGTTGATGGCCTCATCAGCACCGATGACCTCGCCGGTCAGCGCCAGATACTCACCGACATGGCCGGGGCAGCGGCTCAGGAAGTAGCCGCCACCGACGTCGGGGAACAAGCCGATATTGGTTTCTGGCATGGCCATCTTGGTGTGCTCGGTCACGATGCGCACGCGCGCGCCCTGGCTGATGCCCATGCCGCCGCCCATCACCACGCCGTCCATGAAGGCAATGTAGGGCTTGGGATAGGTCTGGATCAGGTGATTGAGGGTGTATTCCTCGGTGAAGAATTCGTCCAGCGCCGCATCGCCGGCCAAGGCCGCCTGATGGAAAAAACGGATGTCGCCGCCCGCACAAAAACCGCCAAACAGGCTGTCGGGTGTGCCCGGGCGCCCCACCTTGTTGGTCCCACGGATCGCTACGAGCCTCACTTCCGGATCGTCGCGCCAGGCGCGCAAGGTGCTGAGCAGGTCGCGCACCATTTGCAGCGACAGGGCATTGAGGGCCTTGGGCCGGTTCAGCGTGATGAGGCCGGCGTTGCCCACGCGCTCCACCAGCACATCACCGCTTGCGTCAATTGTTTTAACTTCTGTTGTCATCGTGTCCTTGTTCATGATCTTTGTCTCCATCCAATCAGTTCGTTGACCACCAGGGCGGCGATCACCAACGCCCCCC
>Ga0123337_10000859_pt1 | contig 45228 bp, 35 predicted proteins | sample frozenSSSSmetaG_FD_89792 | JGI IMG/M metagenome (GOLD analysis project Ga0123337, IMG submission 89792) | Glacier valley bacterial and archeal communities from Borup Fiord, Nunavut, Canada, to study Microbial Dark Matter (Phase II) -... | ecosystem: Environmental > Aquatic > Freshwater > Ice >... | reverse complement strand
TTCGGCAAAACTGATTTGGGTCGATGTCCGTAATTTCATTTTTTTTCGCTTAATAAAAAGATGCGGAAATATAGCGTATCTGCTTAATTAAATGAACTTACTAAGGAATAAATCTGCGTTTCCACTACTTCCTGTCCTTGTTGGAAGTGATGTGCGTTTAGCGCCGGATGTAGTTTTACGTAGGATGAAAATCGCGTGTCCCAGGCGCCGTGGATGGATTCTTCATCATCCAGAATAACAATGATGCTGTTGGGTACAAGATGAATTGTCTGCGCAATCCAGCTTGCTGCTTCTATTCGTGGAAAAGTGAGTTGGATTGTTGTCCCTTCACCTGCCGTCGAGTTCACGCTTATCTCTCCCTGATTAGTGCTCAGCGTATCCCAGACTTGTTGCAAACCTAAACCGTGCCCATTTGTTTTACCTTCGGTAAAACTTTGGCGATCCAGCATTTTTTGAATCATCCCGGCGGACATACCTTTGCCATTATCTTGAATCGCTACTGTAATTATTTCCGCATCGGCGGTTAATTTAATCGCGATGAAGCCATGGCTTTTGTTATCCAGTGCATCGACCGCATTGTTAATCAAATTCGACATTGAACGTCTGAATTGACTGGATTGCATTTGAGCGAAGGCAAATTGTGCATCGTTTGTTATTTCTGTTTCAAACCTGATCGCGTGATTGCTGTATTGAACTTTCTTTTCACTCAATAGTTGAATGATCAGATCGGAAATTAATAATGGTTGGTATCGCTCAACATCGGAAGTCGCTCGTTGCTCTTCATTTCGGTAAGTGTTTAATAAGTTATTAGCGATATCTAAAATACTCTCGATCGCTCTTTTGATGACTGTGCGTTTGCTTTCTTTTAGTTCATCACATGCGTGCATCATCATATTCAGCGCGGATAAGGGGGAGCTGATATCGTGAGCAACAGTGTGTGCGAGGGTGATTAGTTTTTCTTTTTCTTGCAAGGTCGCTTGTTGATGTTCTCTTTCCAGCTTTCTTAATTCTGCTTCGCGTCGTTCGGTTTCCTTTTGATCGGTGATGTCTACACTGACGAAGATAATGCCTATCACCTCACCAGCGCTGTCAAAAAGCGGCCTCCTGTTGGTTGAAAGATGCACGTTCCTCCCGTCATTCATCTCGAAAATTGCTTCAATATTTAGTGCCGGTTTCCCTGTTTTAACAACCTCTTCGTCAATTTGACGAAGGGCTTTTGCTGTCTCAAAGCTGAAGTTGAGTTCAAAATCAGTCTTTCCTATAATTTCGCCCGGCGAGCTCAGCTTTAAGAGATCAAATACTGTGACCTCATTGCAAAAGACGTACTTAAAATCTTTATCTTTCCAACCAACGCTACAGGGTAATTTGGCAACAATATTTTCATAAAAATTTTTGATTTCAGTCGCGCTGAATTTCTCGGGAACTTGAGACATTGCTACTAACGTCGTCATTGCCACTTCATCAATTTCTGTATTCATATACTAACTCTGGTTCTGTTGCGTTAATGAAAAAGAGGCTACTTTTTTTATTCGACGTGCTCTTCAAACACCTGATGGATAGTTTTTGTACCGGGGTATATTTTTGCCGGAGTTAAATCTATGAACCGCCTTGTGATATTGAGCGTCGGATAAAACATGGAATACTTCAGAGTGTATCCAGCAGCTCTAAATCCTCAGGTTTTCGGAGGAGAGTGAGATGCTCAGGCTGTGTACCTGGCGCAAAATAGTCTTCGGAGACGAGAAACAACCGTGTAAATTCAAGCGCATGTAGTCGCTCGACAACCAGAGCTCCCTTAATGTCGACGCCCTTGCCAAAGTTATGGTCGATACAAATGGGCGTGTCTTTAGCGTATTTTTTACAGTCGTTTAAAAATATGGTTTTTAGTAATTTTGTAAAACGTGATTGCATTTGACAAGAAATAGCTATCTCTTCCCCCAGCTTTCTGAAACATCCGTTGCAGAAAGTTTGCCGCAGAACCCGACCCCGCTCCCACAATATCAAGAGGCATAACCGAAGCCATTTGTTTTGGTAATATTTTTATATCCGACTGAATGGCCTTATCCCTGACTGAAGCATCAGCATAATAACTGGTCACCAATGTGGCGTTTTTTATCTGACTTTCCACAATAATCTGCAATCCATTTTTATTCTGACGCAACAATTCATAATCACTGAGAAACACGACACGATTTTTGTCAGATGGCGTCAATCTGCTAATGAAATCCAATGCATCCTGTCCGTGTTTAAAATGGTTTACTTGGAAGTGTGAGTGTGTTTTTAAGTAAGACAAAAAACGTGTGTCCCATGCCCCATGGATGGACTCCTCATCATCTAAAATGACGACAATGCTGTTGGATGCAATAGGTATAGTCTGAGCAATCCAGTTTGGAGCCGTTATGCGCGGGAAAGTAAGTTGGATAGTTGTACCTTTGCCAGCGTCTGAAAGCACGGTCATTGCTCCCTGATTTTCGTCCAAGGTATCCCAAACCTGCTGTAGACCTAAACCATGGCCCCGCTGCTTACCTTCGGTAAAACTGGTGCGACGCATTATTTTTTCTACCACGCCTGATGGCATACCTTTGCCATTATCCTGTATGGCTACGGTAATCGTCTCCGCGCTGGCTGTTAATTTAATCGTAATCAGATCGTTACTTTGATTGTTCAAAGCATCGACAGCATTGTTGATCAAATTCGACATGCAGCGCCTGAACGGGCTGGGTTGTAGCTGAGCAAAAGCAAACTGAGCGTCGTTGGCAATATCTGTTTCAAAAGTGAATGTGCGATTGTGATACTGAACTTTTTTTTCACTCAATAACTGAATTACCGCATCAGAAATTAAAACGGGTTGGCACTGTTCAGTAGTTGAAATGGCTGATTGATCTTCATTTCTGTAGGTGTTCAGCAGATTATTGGCAATATCCGAGATACTTTCCGCCGCTCTTTTAATGACAGCGCGTTTCCCTTCTTGCAGTTCATCGCAAAATGGCACCATCATCGTTAAAGCGCTTAAAGGAGAGCAGATATCATGGGCAACTTTGTGTGCGAGAGTGATGAGTTTTTCTTTTTCTTCGATGATTAGCTGCTGCATTTTAATTTCATTTTCATGCTGCAATCGTTCGGCTTGTTGCCGGGACCGCTCCGCTTCTTTTTGATCAGTGATATCTACACCGACGCCGATAATGCCTATCACCTCACCAGCGCTGTCAAAAAGCGGCCTCCTGCTGGTTGAAAGATGCACGATCTTCCCGTCACTCATCTCGAAAGTTGTTTCAATATTTAGTGCTGGTTTTCCTGTTTTGACAATCTCTTCGTCAACTTGACGAAGAGATTTGGCTGCCTCAAAATTGAAGCTGAGGTCGAAATCAGTCTTTCCTATAATTTCGCCCGGTGATCTCAACTTTAAGAAATCAACAACCGTGACCTCATTGCAAAAGACGTACTTAAAATCTTTATCTTTCCAAACAACGAGACAGGGTAATTTGGCAATAATATTTTCATAAAAATTTTTGATTTCAGTCGCGCTGAATTTCTCAGGAGCTTGAGACATTGCTACTAACGTCGTCATCGCCACTTCATCAATTTCTGTATTCATATATCGACTTCGGTTCTGTTGCGTTAATAAAAAAAAGGCTCCTTTTTTTATTCGACTTGCTCTTCAAATACCGGATGGATAGTTTTTTTGCCGGGATATATTTTGCTTACGTTAAAGCTATGAACCACCTTGTGATACTGAGCATCGGCTAAAACAGGGATACTTCAGAGTGTATCCAGCAGCTCTAAATCCTCAGGTTTTCGAAGGAGAGTGAGATACTCAGGCAGGGTACCCGGCTCAAAATAGTCTCCGGAGACGAGAAACAACCGTGTAAATTCAAGCGCATGTAGTCTCCCGGCAACCTCAGTTCCCTTAATGTCGACGCCCTTGCCAAAGTTATGGTCGATACAAATGGGCGTGTCTTTAGCGTATTTTTCACATTCGTTTAAAAATACGGTTGGATCAGGATAGTGCGTAACTACTTTGTTGTGGGATAACCGGAAACCAATAGCGTCAGCAAAAACTTGGTCGTCATCTAACAAAATCAGACGGGCCTTTTGCACTGCTGGTTTCTCATTTAAGGGAGCCTGTGAAGCGACAGGGATTTCAGCGGACTTGAACGATGCGGTCATTGGCGCGCTATCGGTATCACTTATTACGTTCTCGTTAGCAAAAAGAATCGGAATAATCGATGCCATTTGCTTCGGCAATATTTTGATTCCCAACCGGTTCGCTTCTTCTCTGATTTTGGGATTGGAATAATAGCTGGTCACTAGCATGGCGTGTTTTATTCCACTTTCTTTCACCACTTCTAAACCATTTTTGCTTTGCTGTAGCAATTCATAATCGCTGAGGAAAATCACGAGTTCTTTTTGCTGCTGGCTTAAACCGGCCAGAAAATTCAGCGTTTCCTGTCCCTGAGTGAAATGATGTATCTGTAAGCTTGGATACGATGTCAGCAGTGGAGCAAACCGCAAATCCCACGCCGTATGAATGGATTCATCATCATCCAGTATGACGATAATATTGTCAGGAATAAGATGAATATCTTGCGCAATCCAGTCCGATGCACCAATGCGCGGAAAAGTGATTTGGATAGAGGTGCCTTTGCCTAATTCTGACTGAACTTCCAAGAGCCCCTGATTGTATTCCAGCGTGTCCCACACCTGCTGTAACCCTAACCCGTGGCCGTTTTCCTTCCCCTCAGTAAATCCCTGACGGTTCAGTATTTTTTCGATCATAGCCGCAGTCATGCCCTTGCCATTATCGTGGACTTCCACCATAAGGGTGTTGGTATCTACCGCTAAAAGGATGGTGACCTTACCATTTATGTTGTCTTCCAATGCATGTACCGCATTGTTAATCAGGTTGGACACAGAGCGTCTGAATTCGGTGGGTTGCATTCTGATGAAAGCAAAGTGGGCATCGCTGGCAATAACCGTTTCCAACGTAACAGGATGGTTACGGTATTGCATTTTCTTTTCGCTTAGTAGCTGTACTAACAGATCAGAGACTAACAGGTGCTGACGCTGTTCAACGCCGGAAGTATCTGTTTTTTGTTTATGATAGTTACTCAATAAATTATTGGCGATATCTAAAATACTTTCAGTCGCTCTGGTGAGCAATGTACGCTGAGCTTCAGGCAGAACTGCGCACGACGGTAGCATCATTTTTAGTGAGGCTAAGGGTGAATTAATATCGTGTGCTACTTTGCGAGCGAGTTGGGCGAATTTCTCTTGTTCTTGCAGAGTCACTTTTTGCGTTTCGCTTTCTAGTAAGAGGCGCTCGGCTTCTTTTTGTGCAGTGATGTCTACACTGATGCCGATAATGCCTATCACCTCACCAGCGCTGTTAAACAGCGGCATCCTATTGGTTGAAAGATGTACGATTCTCCCGTCATTCATCTCGAAAGTTGTTTCAATACTCAGTGCCGGTTTTCCTGTTTTAACAATTCCTTCGTCAACTTGGCGAACGTATGTGGCTGCCTCCACATTGTAGCCGAGGTCAAAATCAGTCTTTCCTATAATTTCGCTCGGTGAGCTCAACTTTAAGATATCAAATGCGGCAATCTCATTGCAAAAGACGTACTTGAAATTTTTATCTTTCCAAAAAACGATACAAGGTAATTTGGCAATAATGTTCTCATAAAAATTTTTGATTTCAGTCGCGCTGAATTTCTCAGGAATTTGAGACATTGCTGCTAAAGTCGTCATTGCTACTTCAACATTTTTTTTACTCATATATTGACTCCGGTTCTGTTGTGTTAATAAAAAAGAGGCTCGGTTTTTATGAAGGCGATAGAACCTTTTTTCTACTTTTTTCAACCAAGTTTATTTTCCCTTATTTCGATTTTTGATTCAGGCATATATCCAGCTTGGATCAAATAATCAAGGCATCGGCGTATATATTCTCTATCGATTTTTGGGCAAATCAGACCACTTTTTGCCAGACCGGACAAAGTATTCTGAAATCCATAGTGTGGCCGTCTCTGTTCAGTAAACATCTCGATCACGGTAATGTTTTCTGCAGTCCACTTTTCTGTAAAGAGAGGTTGATATACGTAAAGTGGGTTTTGAGGATTTTGTATTATTTTTTTTACCCATATGTCGTAAGGAGAAAATGTAACGGGATAACCAAGATCATTTAGAATTTTGACCAGTTCTTCCTGACTGATGGGATTTGGATTGTGAAGATGAAAATTTTGGCTTATTGAAGACGTCTGCTGCGATAAGTATACGATGGCTTGTGCTAGATAATCTACCGGTGCATAGTATTTTTTTATAGGTAAATCCTCCATAGCTCTCATTTCAATACAGCCCTTTAAAAACGCTATATCGAGAGATTTTGTATTGGAGGCTCCTGTTTTACTATGACCGGCGACTTCCAGAAAACGGTAGATACATATGGGGAATTGCCGTTTTTTTGCTTCACATAGCAGTTTTTCTGCTACCCACTTTGTTTCAGGATACCCCATAAATAACTCTTCGGCGAAATCCACTGGCTGATCTTCATTTATAACGGCAATGGATCTTCTGAGATGCAATGAAGTGAATACACCTAAAGTCGAAATATAGTGAATAGGCTTTAACCTCTTTGCTTTTGCTAAGCGCAGCACTTCCTTTACACTGTCAACATTGGCTGCCTTTAAAAATTCATAAGGGTATAAAAAGTTAACCGCTGCGCCATTGTGGTAGATCACGTCGATTTTTTTTGTTAACAACTCAAAGGTCTCTGCTGACAAAGCAAAGTGGGGTTGAGCCAAATCCCCTGGTAAAGCGATAATTCTGTTTTTGTAAGTTTCAACAGCAATATATTTTTCTTTTAAACTACTGAGGAGCTTGTATCTAGCTTCAGCGCTGCTACCTGCACGCACCAAACAATAGATATTTGCCTTAGTCTTTTTGAGCAGCTCTTCCAATAGATAGCCTCCTAAAAAACCACTTGCTCCCGTTAAAAAAATGTTCTGAGGATTTTCTGTAGGCCTGTATTCTGTTTCTTCTGGATAGATATCTTGGGGAAGAATAGCTTCAGCGTCAAAGTCAATTTCACTTCGAGTTTTATGGTGCTGTGAACTAGTTGGAGCAATTCGTTTGTAAATTAAAGACAACAGGCCGTGAACGGTAGGCTTGATAAAGAGGTCGCGGACATGTAAGTCAACATTAAATTTAGCCTGAATTTGCGAAATTAAATTTGTTACAAGCAAGGAATGACCACCCAGCGCAAAAAAATCGTCTTTAACTCCCACTACGTTCTTCTCTAACTTTAACACCTTTGCCCAAATTTCTACCAAGGCAATCTCATCCGGTGTTCTCGGGGGAACATAGTGAGCGGAATGTTCAAAGTCTTTGTTGGTTAAAGAGAGGAGCTTTTTTCTATCTACTTTTCCCTGTATCGTGAGTGGAAGAAAGTCTAACTTTATGTAGATCGCCGGGAGCATATAGCGAGGCAATTTGCTTTCTAGAAATTGCCTGAGTTGAGCAGTGTTGATACAAGGAACGGTAGTAGAATGGTATGCTTCATTTTCTTTTTCCACATAATACGCCGTGAGATATTTTCCTTTTTCCGGATCTTCTGCAGCAAGTACAACGGCCTCTGAAATAAGAGGATGTTCAAGAATATTATGAGCAACGTCATCTAGCTCTACTCGGTACCCACGGATTTTAATCTGCAGGTCATTTCTCCTTATATACTCAAGCTCTCCATCGGGCAGCCATCGGACGATGTCTCCTGTTTTATATAACTTCGCATTATATTGTTTTTTTTGTTCTTCCACCGTTTGAAAGGGGTTGCCAACAAAGCGCTCCTGTGTCAGCTGCGGTCGGTTCCAGTACCCCTTGGCTAAACCGGAACCACCTACATAAAGCTCCCCCGCTGCCCCCAGAGGAACGAGCCCTAGATACGCATCGAGTATATATACTTTGACATCAGAGAATGCTTTTCCTACTGGACAGGAGTTTCCTTCTAGGTGTTTGAAAGCAATTTCCTTACATGTGCTCAGCACAGTAGTCTCCGTAATGCCATATACATGGATAAGTTTAGGCTGCTCGAAGCCATAGTATTGTGCCCATGGCTTAAGGCGCTTAGTATTTACAGCTTCTGCTCCAAATAGAACATATTTTAGGGCTAATTTTTCTTTGTGAATTGCTACATCGATAAATTGATAGAGGGCGTGTGAGGTTTGATTGAGTACAGTCACCTGTTCTTGATAACAAAGCATGTAGAGCATGTTGGGATCTCTTGTCTGTTCCTCTGTAGGGATGATCAATTTCCCCCCGTAAAACAGCGCTCCCCACATTTCCCAGACGCTGAAGTCAAATATATAGGAATGAAATAAAACCCAGATGTCGTTGCCGTTAAAATTATAAAGATCTTCTGTGGTGGCAAATAACCTGATGACATTGTAGTGGGTCTGCATGACCCCTTTGGGATTCCCCGTTGTTCCCGAGGTATAGATCACATAGGCTAACTCATCATTACTGATAGTGACGTCAAGATTTTTTATCGGTTGTTTATTTAAATTTTCTGCAAATGAGGGCTCATCTATAGCAATAACATCTGTTTTGCTGTGTTGAGTGAATATTGCAATGTTTTGTCTGTGTACGCTGTGGGTGATGATGACCCGGCTATTAGTGTCTTGCAGCATGTAGCGCATACGGTCATCGGGGGAACGGGGATCAATGGGGACATAAGCTGCTCCCACTTTTAAAACAGCCAAAATGGCAATCAGGATCTGCTCACTTTTCTCTAAGCACAGCGTAATCAGCGAGCCGGGAACAACAGCATCATTTTGTCGCAAATAATGTGCCAGCTGGTTGGCTTTTGCATTGAGCTCTTCGTAAGTTAACAAAGTGCCGTTATAAGACACGGCGACCTGTTTTGGATTTTTTTCGACTTGCTCTTCAAACACCTGATGGATGGTTTTTGTGCTGGGATATATTTTGCCGGCGTTAAAGCTATGTACCACCTTGTGATACTGAGCATCGGGTAATACATTAATGTTCTTGAGAGGCTGGTTTAAAAACAGCTCAACTTTTTCTAAGATATTTGTGTAGCATTGAATGAGCGAGGCGATAAAATTTTTATCAAATTCTTCTACGTTGTATTCAACCCGCGCTAAGATTTTGTCCTTTTTAATGTCTAATTCAAAATAAAGATTGTTTTTAATATGGCCAGAATGCGTGTGTACTTGCGAAGGATAAAAGTCAAGGTCGTCTAAATCGTCTTGTGCCAAATTAAAATGAACGTGGGAGAGATCGATGACTTTTTCTCTAAAGTGTTCTATCAAGCTGTCATAACTCAAACCGTTATTTATAGCTTGATCTTTATTTTTTTTGCTGTCGGTTAAAAGATCAAGGAGCGTTGCATCTGCATCTATTTTTACCCCTAAAAAGAGATTATTGATAAAGCAACCCAGCGTTTCAGCGTATTGAGAAGCATATATTCTTTCATTAATACTGGTTCTAACCGCTATGTGACTTTGTTGAGTGAATTTATTTAACAGGAGCATAAAGCAACCGAGCAAAACATCGAATAAACTGATATGCAGCTTTTTACTCAACTCCAACAAATTTTCTTTTACGGCGTTTTCAATGGCAAAACTCTCTTGCTTGCCTAGCCGGCTTTTGCTGTGTCCAGTTCCTGGACTGACAGGGCAATATTCAAACTGATTAAAAAATTCACGCCAATAGGTGAGTTTGTCATCCCGTGGGTTGTCGTGTCGCAGCTTGACTGCGGAAGCTATGCCTTTTCTGTAATGTTCTTTTATTTGAGAACCTAATAAATAAAAATCGTCCGGGTTGTCATCCTGCGGCAATTCATCCTGTTTGCTATCCCGCAGTTTGACCACAGTATCCATGTCTGTCAGGTTCATGAGATGAAAAAGTTTTCTACACAAAATAGTGATAGATGTTCCATCAAGTAGTGCATGGAAAAAGACGACAAAAATTCTGTACCTGTTTTCATTCAATTGGAACAAATAAAACCGAATGAGTTTGTCCTGCCCGATGTTAAATTCTTTTTTAACGAGAACATGGATACAATTTAAAAATTCCGTATCGGGATCAACACAGTGCGAAAAATCATAATGATCGCATTCGATAGGGGATTTTTTGTTTATCTTTCTCGAAAAAACTCCTTCTGTACAAAAATAATTTGCATGCAGAATTTCGTACTCTGATAAAAGAGTATGTATAGCAAAGGAGAATTTTTCAAAGGAAACAGGCTGGTTAAGCTCAACCACAAAGTTTTCGTTATAGGTCAGCTTAAAATCTGATAAAAAGTAATCTCTGAGGATGAGCTTTTCTGATTCGGTGACTTCATTTTTATTTATTTCACTCTGTTTTTGTTCTTTCCGTGGATCTTTTGAATCAAATAGGGCTATTTTTTTGGCCATAACCTCTATATTTTTTAAATAAAGGAGATCGGGCACACTCATTTCAATGTTCAAATTTTTATTGATCGTACTAACAAGCTTCATTGCTAAAAGGCTAGTACCCCCCAGCTCAAAAAAATCGTCATGAATTCCTATTTGTTTTTGCCCAAGCACCTCGCTCCACAGCGCAGCAAGCTGGGCTTCGAGCTGACTGCGAGGGGCAACAAAAGGAGTACTTATTAAAGCACTCAAAGAAGTCTGCGGAGCGGGGAGAGCTCGCGCATCCAGCTTGCCGTTGGGGGTTAACGGCAACGCATCAAGCAGCATAAAATGCTGCGGGATCATGTATTTTGGTAAACGTGTTTGCAGATATTTTTGCAGAACTTCTATACTCAGCTCGCTTTGGTTCCCGCCTTTTGTCAGCGCTTCACTCTGGCTTGCTAATGCAGAGGGTGAAAGAGAGGAGAGATTTTTTTTAAGCACATAGTAGGCAACGAGTTGCTTTTCTCCGCAGTATTCGACTACTTTTACCACTGCCTGGGCAATTTGATCATGGCTTAAGAGAGCGTGCTCAATCTCCCCACACTCAATTCGAAATCCTCTGATCTTAACCTGCTGATCTCGTCGCCCTAAAAATTCTATATTGCCGTCGGGTAAGCTGCGCACTAAATCTCCTGAGCGATACAGTCTGAGGTTCCTGCCGTGCTCTTGACCATCTGCGGTAGTAAAAGGATTGACAATAAACTTTTCTCGGGTTGCTTCAGGGCGGTTTAAATACCCCCGCGCAACCCCCGCCCCGCCAATGTACAACTCTCCTACTGTTCCCGTGGGAACCGGTTGTAGGTGATCATCGAGGATATAGGTCTGTGTGTAGCTCAGGGGGAGGCCGATAGGCATTGAACGCTGACCCGCTTTAAAATCTTCTGGAATACGATAATAGGTAGCGGTAATTGTGGCTTCAGTAGGACCGTACTCGTTCAGTATCGCTTTGGGCCTATGTTCTTTTTTAGCAAGCACTTTATCCACTGTAGAACAGTTGATGACATCTCCACCTATTATTAAATAACGGAGGCCCGAAAATAAACTGGCGTCTTGAACCACAAGCTGATCAAAATGCGCAGAGGTTAACTGACAAACGGTAACATTACTTTGCTGCATAACCGCTTTTAGGGATTGACTTGATAATAGGGTTTTGCCAGGCAAAATAGCTAAAGTAGCCCCATTTACCAAAGCTCCCCAAATGTCAAATGCGGCAAGATCAAAATTAATATGTATCAGCTGCGTTACAACGTCTTGCGAACTTATTTCGACATAACTTTGATCTGTCACTAACTTAACAACGTTGCGGTGCTCAACCATCACCCCCTTGGGTCTCCCCGTGGTGCCAGAAGTGTAGAGGACATAGGCAAGATGTTGTGGTTGAACTATAGAGTGCGGATTAGAAGCAGGAAAATCTTGGTATAAGCCACTCTCTACAAAGACGATGTTTTTTTCTGTTACAGGCAGATGCTGTACAAGATTTTCTCGCGTAAGAATAATATCTATATTGGTATCCTGCAGCATAAATTGCAGGCGTTCTTTGGGATAGTCGGGATCCAGCGGCACATAAGCGCCACCTGTTTTTAAAATGGCCAGCAGGCTGATGATGCATTCCACACCGCGCTCTAAACTCATACCGATTAACGTATCAGGCTCAATATCGTGATGCTTTTTTAAATAATGCGCCAGCTGATTGGCCCTTTCATTGAGCTCACGATAAGTCAGCTTTTGCTCTTCAAAGATAAGCGCAATTTTTTCTGGCGCTTTTTCAACTTGTTCTTCAAAGAGCTGATGGATCGTTTTGTTAGGAAAAGGTAGAGGCATATTGTGATATCTCTTTCAGTGTCAGATTGTTTTATCGGTACTGTCGCGTTAATAAAAAGGGTCGCCATTTTTCAAGCACGAGGTGTCGGGTCTCATATTCGTTTCAATTAAGAAATGAATGTGAGACCTGACCCAATGCTGTTAATTTGAAACTCTTGCCGAGGTAATTTGCTTTTGAATTAGCTGTTCAAAATGGGTCAGGAATATCCTCAAACTAACAGTATTGAGACCTGACCCCTTTACTCTAAAAAACGATACTCAACCGTTTTAATGATCTTTTTTACGTCAGTACTTATTATTGAATAACTGGCTGTAGATACCGCTTAACAGGGCCCACGCGAAAGCTATCCAAAGAAAAAACTGTTAGATAGCTAACGAAAGTGACAGAGAAAATTCAACAAATAGACCAAATTGGAAAGTACACCAACTCTGCTCATTGGAAAATTGTCGTTAACCCGCATTGAATGGTCCTGAAGTCTGAGCTAGTAGTTACGGTGGAAGCGGCCACTATATTTCAATTCGCTTCTTCCTAAATAATTGCGCTGTGAGGCCTGCGCCAGATATCTTCCAGGAGGCTAACTAAGGGCCCATTCCTCTGCTATTGCGATATTTCCAAAGGCAACAAATGGCTCCCGGGGGATGTGAATTTTCATGTCGCGCGCGTGGTCATCCCCCATTCGATGAGGCACAGCATCGTTCCTGAAGGTGAGCCCGAGGTTGCGCCTCATTCTGTTAAAAGCTTAAAAAAAGACCTCAAACCAAAAAACGGACATTTCTAATTAGCCAGCAAGCAGACATTTGAACTTAGCCTTGAAATAACACCCATTTTAAAGTGTCTCAATCTAGCCATTTTCAATAACAGGGCTGTCCCATCAAAATCAGCCCGTACCTCCGACTCGTCATCCTCGCGAAGGCGGGGATCCAGTGTTGTACATTTATGGCGTAGCCATCCTTATTTGCTTTATTCGCAGGTCAACTACTTAAAAATGATGGCTATCGCCATAGGTTTACCATACTGGATCCCCGCCTTCGCGAGGATGACGAGTCGGAGGTACGGGCTGATTTTGATGGGACAGCCCTATTTTCAATAACGGGATATGGTGTAAATCTATCGCTGAGCCTGTATATTGCAATGCGGCAAACAAACAGCTCAATAACGCAATTTGGAGGAAAACACCACTTTACCTCCTAAAGAAATCGTTCCACGTTTCCCCCGACATCTACCAACATTTCAACTATTTGATGAGGAGCGTTATGGATTGGCGAGATTACTTTACTTCACCTTCTGATATTAACCTTGCACTGATTTCAAGTTATAGCCCCGAATTAGTCGCACTTTCATTTTTAATTTCAATTGCCTGTTCTGCAGTCGGTTTTTACATTGTAGAAATAGCTAAAAAATCCCATGACGCCACCACCAAAAAAATTGCCATAGTAAGTGGTGCTATTACGTTGGGCTGTAGCGTGTGGTCCATGCATTTTATCGGCATGCTGGCATTGCGTATTTGTGCTCCGGTTAGTTATGACATGACGATGACACTCATATCAATTATTCCTGGCATGCTGGCGTCTTTGCTGGCTTTTAATTTATTCGTCAATAAAGAACCAACTCTTTATCGATTAATTATTTCCGGTACGCTGGTTGGAGCCGGGATTGGCGCCATGCATTACACGGGTATGCAAGCCATGGTGATGGGGCCTTATTTGCGTTATCAACCGCTCTGGTTTTTGCTTTCGGTTGTTGTCGCCGTTGTTTTATCAATTATTTCACTCAAAATTGCCAGCAGTAATTTCAATCAAAAAGTGAAAGTCTGGCAAAAAATTATGATCTGCGGAGTAGTACTGGGGTGTGCAGTTTGTTTTATGCATTACTTAGGAATGCAAGCCGCCGTATTTATTGGGATACCCCTTACACCCGTGCCAGTTTCCCCCAACGGCACAGGTACCATGGCAACGCTCATCACGTTGGGAATGGTGTTGATATGTATCAATGGCGTTGGTCTGAATTTGTTTAAACATCATCGGGAAATAGCGTCTATAGCCGAAGCTGGCAGTCGTGCTAAATCCGAATTCTTAGCCAAGATGAGCCATGAAATCCGGACACCAATGAACGGCGTGCTGGGAATGGCCGAGCTGTTATTGAATACCAATTTAAGCCCCAAACAACGACGTTTCGCCCAGACGATCTATCAATCCGGAGAGTCGCTGTTAGCTATCATCAACGATATTTTAGACATTTCAAAAATTGAGGCGGGAAAGCTCACGTTGGAACATACCGAATTTGACTTAATTCAATTAACAGAAGACGTGGTTACCTTATTTTCCCATGTGATACAAAAGAAAGGCCTCGAGTTCACTTACCACATCGCAAAGAACGTGCCACGACATGTATTAGGGGATCCGTTACGTGTGAGGCAAGTCATCACAAACCTGCTTAGTAACGCCCTCAAATTTACTGAACGTGGCGAAATTTCTGTCGACATGCAGTATGAGGAAGATAGTCTCTTACGTGTTTCAGTATTGGATACCGGTATTGGCATTACACCAGAAGTCACCGTGAAACTATTTCAACCGTTTCAGCAAGCTGAAAGTACAACCGCGCGCAAATACGGTGGCAGTGGCCTGGGTTTAGCTATCGTTAAACAATTGGTTGAAATGATGGGCGGTACGATCGGGTTGACAAGCCATATTGGCCAAGGCTCCCGGTTTACGGTGACGGCCCGCTTAGAACGTGTCATGAAAAGTGAAACATATTCGGCTGTCCTTACTCAAGACTCGCTAAGCGGACTGCGCGTTTTGATTGTTGACGACCATGCGACAAGTCGCAGTATCTTGTTACAACACGCAATGGACTGGAAGATGAGGACAGCAAGCGCTGCTAACGGTGCTGAGGCATTGGCTTTGCTTGAGCGGTTCGCCACCAGCACAGAACAGTTCGATATTGCGCTGATCGATGTGAAAATGCCTGTCATGAATGGAGTCGAACTGGCTCAGGCAATCGCAAGCGACCCCAGGTTTGCAAAGGTAAAAATTATCATGCTCACGTCAAAGTGCGATTCGGATGAAATTCTTGGGATCCATGCATTGGGAATCGAGTATTGCCTTACCAAACCGGTGTGTGTGAGCGAACTTTATAAGTGCATCAACGCGTTGGTTAGCAACGGTACAGACCACGTTCAACGGAAAACAGATCTGGCGGACAATCATCCTATCCCTGCCCTGCCACCAATTATTCATAAGGCACGCATCTTATTGGCCGAAGATAATATGACCAACCAGGAAATCGCTTTGGCTATGTTAGAGGATACGGGCTACCAAATCACGATCGCCGAAAATGGCCACCAGGCCCTTCATCTTTGGCAGACAGAAAAGTTTGACGCCATCTTGATGGACTGCCAGATGCCAGGCATGGACGGTGTTGAGGCAACCCGCGTCTTACGTCAACAAGAATGTCAATCCAACCGCCCCCGTATTCCTATCATTGCTTTGACAGCCAATGCTATCAATGGTGACAGAGAGATCTGCATCGGGGCCGGTATGGATGACTATGTGAGCAAACCGTTTGCGCAAGTGACTCTGCTGGCGGTATTGGCAAAATGGACGCAAGGTAAAACTGTCGAAAATAATGTGGAAAATGAGGACGAAAATAAGGAAGAAAACAAGGACGCCAGCAATTTAACCCAGGGGAAGGAAGCCGTTCAACAACACCGTGCAGAGCAATCAAGAACTGATGAGGCCATCATTGATCTCAACGCCGTACAAGCGTTACGCGATTTGCAAAAACCAGGCCGGCCCGATGTACTGACACGCGTCATTAATACGTTTAATAAGGATGCGCCACGCTTGGTTGCTGAAATACTCCGGGCCGCCCACAGCAGCGATGCGGAAGCCTTACGCCACGCTGCTCATACACTCAAATCCAGCAGTGCCTACCTTGGCGCAACCGTACTTTCAACCAATTGTCGCGATATTGAACAATTAGCGCGCAGCGCCAATATCGACGAAGCGAAGAAATTAATAGTCAATCTGCCCCCTGAGCTTGATCGCGTCTTTGCCGCATGGGCCTCGTTAACGAACCAAAGAGAAATAGTATGAGCGAATCCATCATACCCACGAAACCCGGCCCGACAGTGCTGATTATTGATGACGATTCCATGACGCGCATGTTGGTCAGCGAAGCACTTGAGCCGGACGGCTTTGTGATAGCAGAGGCAGAGAGCGGTTTTGAAGGAATTGAATCGTTCGGGAAGATTCGCCCCGACGTCATCTTATTGGATGTGAGCATGCCAGGAATGGATGGATTTGAATGCTGTAAGCAACTGCGCAAACTTCCTGGCGGCGAGCGGGTACCCATCGTTATGCTTACCGGTAACGACGATGATGAATCGATTTCCCAGGCATTTGAAGCAGGAGCAACCGATTTTGCCTCCAAGCCCATGCGCTGGAAGTTGCTTGGGTACCGGATACGCTACCTGTTACGCGCAAAGCATACCCTCGAAGCATTAGCGCTTAGCCAAAAAAGCCTGGCACATTCGCAAAAATTGGCGCATGTCGGCAATTGGGAATATAGAGATACCGACAGTTATTGGTCCGCCGAGTTGTTCAATATACTGGGGTTTACTCTGGAGCAGACTGACTCGAGTTTTGAGAGCTTGCTCCAATGCGTACCGGAAGATGACCGGCAGATATTGGCACACGCATTTAAAAAGCTGCTGTATGAAGGCGTTAACTATTCATTGGAACATCGCGTTTTGCGCCCCGACGGCACAGAACATATTGTGCTTCACCATGCGGAGGCGACCCAGGAATTTGGTAGCACCACGCTCATACGCGGAACATTACAGGACATCACCGAACGCAAGATGAATGAAGCACGCATCGAATATTTAGCAACTCACGATGCACTGACTGGTCTGCCGAACCGCAATTTATTAAATGACCGCATCGGACAGTACATCGCCCAAGCTCGCCGTACGGAGCTCTTGCTTGCCATACTGGTACTTGACCTGGACAGATTTAAGCTCATCAATGATAGTTACGGTCACCTTATTGGAGACGAGTTATTGCGCGTGGTTTCTCAGCGCCTCGTATCGGCGGTACGCGAAGAAGATACGGTGGCGCGTTTGGGCGGTGACGAGTTCGTGATTGCGCTCACGGGGATCACCGATTTAGCGTCCGCAGAAATTATCGTAAAAAAAATAATGGACGCGTTTGTCGATCCTTTCGTTCTTCATCAACATGAATTGCATGTCCATACCAGTGTCGGGGTGAGTATCTTCCCGAACGATGGCATTACCAATGACGTATTGATCAAAACTGCGGATGCGGCACTCTATAGCGCCAAAGACAAAGGGCGCAACGGCTATAAGTTTTATACCCGGATGCTGGGTGAACAAGTGGAAGAACGCGCAGAGATTGAAATTGCATTACACCAGGCATTGGCACGGAGTGAATTTGAACTTTATTACCAGCCCAAAGTGGCTCTCAAAACCGGTAAAGTTTATGGCATGGAAGCACTGTTGCGCTGGCATCGATCTGAGGTTGGCCCGCATGTTGGCCTTTTTCCACCGTCCCGGTTTATCCCCGTCGCGGAAGAGACCGGCTTGATTATCCCGATCGGCGAATGGGTACTTAAAACCGCCTGCGCGCAGCTCAAAGAATGGCATAACGCAGGGCACGAAAAATTAACGATGGCAGTGAATGTATCGGCGCGCCAGTTTCGCCAACAAAACATAGTGGAGTTGGTACGTAACATTTTGGCTGATGTGAGATTAGAGGCAAAATATCTGGAACTGGAACTAACCGAAAGTGTCTTGGTGCACAACCCGGAAGTGGTGTTGAAGTCAATGAAGGAACTCAAAGGGTTAGGCGTCACCTTGTCGCTGGATGATTTCGGCACCGGATACTCCAGCTTGTCGTATCTCAAACAATTTCCGATTGATGTCGTCAAAATCGATCAATCTTTCATCAGAGATGTCACCGAAAGCGCCGAAGGCGCTTCGCTCGCCAGGTCCATCATTGCCATGGCGGATTCCCTCAACATGACAACTGTTGCGGAAGGCGTAGAAACCGAAGGCCAATTGGATTTTTTAACCAACAATCATTGCGGCGCCATACAAGGTTATTATTTTAGTCATCCGCTACCGAAACAGGAAATAGCCACCCTGCTTAAAAACGGGGACCATTTGCCGCCAGAAAAGCTTCGTTAGGATGGACATGAGCTCAACTAAAAAACCAAAAACGGACATGGTGAAGTTAGTCTGTCAACGGCACTGCGCCACCCTTAAGTCGTGATAGTGAATTTACTCAGCCAGGCTTGAAATACCTGCACAATTTCATCTGGATTTTCAAACCAGGGATAATGCCCGGCCCCCGAAATCGTGTGGAGCACTATATTTTTTCGGTGATATAGCTCATTTTGCTCAAATAAATTGGACGGGGTAATGTAGTCATTTGACCCATTGGCAATCAGGATATTTATTTTTTGTGGAATCCACGTCGCTTTATATTCTTTTGAATTAAAAATCTGTGCTTCCTGTTCACTTGCGTGGTGATTTACCGGAATTCGCCTGATCAATTGTTGCCCTGCAATTAGTGATTTCTCTGTGACGAAGCAACGTTTAGCGGCAGCTATTAATAATTTACGCAACGTTTCGTTATCCGGGTTTTCAGCATATTCCTGCTCCGCTTTAGCTATAAGCGGATCAAAATCAGTTAGGCAATATTCTTCAAATTGTGTTTGCCAGGATGCATCTGGCGCCGAGCCAATCAAGACTAATCCACTTAATAATTCCTCAAGTTCAGGCATCGTTTGAGCAAACATACCCAACGAAGAGTGAGCTACCAAAATAACGTGATCAAGTGCGGAAATGGCTTGAGTCAATGCCGCTCGCCAATTTGAAATTGGTTTATCCGCTAAAACATTTGAACCATCATTGGGCAGATCCAAATGCCAGATAGTGCCCGGGATTTTATTTTTTAATAGTTCGGTCAGGCCAGACAATGTTTCTGAGCCAAGACCGGGCCCACCCGGCAGAAATAGCCAATTAAATTCGGGAAATTGAGCACCGCTTTTGCATGCGCTTTGATAGTGCAATCTCGCTCCGTCACGAGTCCATACAGATGATTTCATAAAATACTATTCCGGTTTCCGTTGAAAGTTTGCTAGTTTACCTGATCACTTCATTGCCGTTGGATAAACCGAGGCACATTAAGAATCTGATTGATCAACCAACCGCGTGAGCACAAAAACGTGCCCAAGGCCAACCTCGATAGCTTACTGATCGCTATCACTAAACTCAAGTGCATCAGTGAACTCGGCCTGATGTCAGAGATATTTCAAGATATTCCGGCCAGATTCATTGAACAATACCGGCAGCGTTGTGCTGCGGAGTCTATTCGTGAACTCCGGCGACATCCTGTTGCGATTCACTACGGCATGGGGGCGATGTTTTGCTGGCGACGTCAACAACAAGTGTAAAGACAACGCCGCGCTAACACTGTTACACCGCAAATCAGAGGTCCAACATGAAAAATCGAATCAAGAAAAGTGACTGCATACCGCGTTGCAACTCTGGCCGCGTCAGCCAAAAGGTTAAAAGGCAAGCTAATCATCGGACACTAGCGACCAGTTTGCACCCGGCGATGCTTCAATCCAAATGTCACAGGCGGGATTCGGTCTACTCCGCATAGGATAATCTACAGCGGTAAAACTCTCTCCCAGCCAGTCAACAAACTCGACGTACTTATCTTCATCGTGGAAAAACGGTTCACTACCGGCCAGTATTCGGAATTCCTCTCTTTTTTCTGACATCTCAAACACATTTCTCAGGATAACAACTGGCGCCTGCACAACCGTCGCGATACCTGGCGTACCGCCCGATGATTTCAATGCGTGATCTGCTCCAACGTAGAAAATGCACTTCTTCGAACCATGGTTCATTAGTGTCAGTCCGCATCTGACATCTATTCTTCCAGGCATCAGCACACATTGCAAAGCCCGATTTTTGCTCATTGTCGTATTCGCTCGTCATCTGCGCGAAAAGTGGCATGTAGGGATCGCGAGGGTTTAGACCGTGGAAACCTATCGTACCGTCGTTCTCCAAGTACGTACATGGACATCAGATGTCCCATTGAGCCAGTTAGCGCAGGTAACCGGCTCATATTTTTGCAAAAAATGAGCCGGTTAAGCGCTATAATCGGCTCATGAAAATCTATAACTGGCAACTCCCTGATTGGCCTGACTTTCGCTACGATATTTCTTCGTTGTATAAAACCTTGCTTTCTATTTCTGAAAAAATGGGTTTAATCAGTGGCAAAATCGCATATCTGTCTGAAGACATTCAAATTGAAACCATGGTGAACCTGATCGTTGAGGAAGCGGTCAACACGTCTGAAATTGAAGGGGAATATATCAGCCGCCTGGATATTCGCTCTTCCATCAAAAATCAACTGGGATTAAATCAAAAGAACGTACCAGTGCACGATAAGCGAGCCAGGGGAATTGCTGAGCTGATGCTCGATGTGCGGAATACGACGAAACAAGCCCTCGCTAAAGAGAAATTATTTGATTGGTATTTAATGCTGATGTCAGGTTCACCCAATCCCTCGCTCAGAGTTGGGCATTGGCGAACTGGCGAAGAACCTATGCAAATCGTTTCTGGTCATCATGAAAAATGGATTGTGCATTATGAAGCGCCGCCTGCCCGGGATGTTCCCCGGGAAATGACGCGATTTATTCGTTGGTTTAACGAAACGGCTCCTGGAAAACCCAAAGCAATTCAATTTGCGCCGGTTCGTGCTGCTATTTCCCATTTATATTTTGAGAGTATTCATCCCTTTGAAGATGGTAATGGACGAATTGGTCGGGCTATTGCTGAAAAGGCGTTGTCACAAGGGTTTGGTTATCCTGTCATGATAAGCCTGTCTTTAATAATTGAATCTGATAAAAAAGCCTACTACGCCGCTTTGAAAGCCGCATCAAAGAACAATGAGGTGACCGGTTGGATACGTTACTTTACTGATTTGGTGATCAAGGCTCAAATTGAGAGTGAGCGGCAAATTAACTTTATTCTTCAAAAGACGCGTTTTTTTGATCAATTCAAAGATGAGTTAAATGAACGTCAGTTGAAGGTGGTTAAACGTATGATGCAAGCGGGTGTAGATGGTTTTGAAGGCGGCATGAGCGCAAGAAAATATGAAGCGATAACAGGAGCATCTAAAGCAACGGCAACCCGGGATTTACAACATTTGTTTTCTATAAACGTAGTGAAACAGCTGGGTAGTGGACGCAGCGTACGTTACGAATTAAATTTGTGATGTATTACTGCGAGGCACAACTAGTCGGTTTTGATGCGCAAGCGCCCTTCTACCTGCTTTTAGCCCGCGTCGCCCTGCCCTATTCCATGTATGACAAGCTATCTGGCGACTTTCAATGCTTATCCATCAAACGCGAATTGAAAGTGTCTGGATAAGAATAAATTGGAAGCAGCTATGTAGTTGGGTAATCTGGTGTAGTTGGAATTTCTGGTGTAGTCGGGACAGTATTCTCACAATCCGCTACTAAATAGGTGCAATTCATTTCTGACATCCTGTATCGCTAAAATGATAATCGCTTGTAGCAAAGCGAAACTGATGTTTCAAACAGAAACAAATAAGCAGTACTTTTTATGGAAAATTATTATGGATTTAATCGCACTTTTGGCAACAATCGACATAGCATTAATCACTGCGTGGATCGCATGGAGGCAATATCAGACATCAAAAGCGCAAGTCAAAGCGAGTTTATTTGAGAAGCGTTATGCCGTATTTGAAGCCACTTGGGGAGAGCTTTCTGAAATAGTAAAATTTGACTCAAAGAACGCTTGTCATCCATCGGATCCGTCCTTCACTAATCTATTTCCACAAGCAAGCTTCCTGTTTGGTCCTGATATTGAAAAGTACCTTAACGCTATTTCTTCTAACCGGAGGAAGCTTTTTATGATCTGCGCTAAAACGAAGGAGAGCGGGGAAATAATGTCTGCAGATGAGACGAACACTTATTCTGAACTAATGTCGTGGTTTGACGAACAAGCGAAAATCGGAGTCCAGCAAGTTTTTGCACCTTACCTCGATTTTAAGTCTTGGAAATAATACCGAATGAAGTCTGCCGCGGACGTTTGAACTGTCTATCTTCCGGTTATTTTCAACAAGCTGATCTGGTTTCAGGTAATCAACGGGATCAGAATTAATCGGATGCCATTCGACTACTCACTGCCCGGAACAGTATTTTGCACCGACCTGTTTATTTAGCTGATGCAATCTTTTATCAGCCGTATTTACACTAAACGTCTTCTTACTTCCATCTGCTCTTATCTACGTCCACGTGGAGCCTGTTGCGTCTGATACAAAATCAATCGATTTTGTTTTGTCGTTCATTTTGTCGTTCATACCTACGACATGAACTTCATTAATTTCTTTGTTTCATATGCTATAGCCCGGCCCTGCACTATTCGGTGCGCAATGACGCTCTAGCCGGCGGTGGCTATATTATTATTTGGCTGGTTACCTGACCAGAAAAAATACCTTGGTAAGAGGTCAAGGTGTCACCAATAATAATTTCATCCTGATCAATCTCATAAAAACGAATATGTTTACTATGTGCACTGGAACGAACTTTAACAACCGACAAAATTCGTCTGATTTCACCAGAAATTTCCACATAGCGCTGCATCAAAATGGCATCGGCGAGGAACGCATTTCCATTAGCACTAAATCGTAAATCAGTATATTGATCTTCCAACTCTGTCGTCATTAAAACGGTAACACCCATACCCGTCAATACGGAAATCATTCTATAAAGTGCTTCCCGAAAATCATCACGAAATACGGGTGCTAAGGCTAATTCAAAGCCGGATAAAGAATCAATTACAACGCGTTTGGCTTTCATCCGGTTAATCATGTCAACCATATCATGCAAGATTTCATCGATGGATAAATCCAGGGTACGAGGTTACGCAGGCGTAAATATAGATATGTTTATTCGTTACAAGAGCGAAAAATAAGATGAATATAAAAAACAAATTAAAGAAATGGACTCAAATTTTTTCTTGCGTCTTGGTATAACCCTACAAAGGGAGAGCAGCCGTATATGTGTTTCCGTCGAAATGCACAAGAGGAGGGGCAGGTATGACATTCACTAACTGTGCTAGTCTTCGACGGTTCTAAAGAGCGCAGAATACAATGTAACAAGCCGTTCTCATCCGGATGCGAACAACATTGTCACAGCGGTTGTGCGCCATTCCTGATTATTTTTCAACTAAAAAAAAGCGAGACAGTATGCAAAAAAAATTAATCATTTTATTCGCCAGCTTTGTAATTGCCCTCCCCGCCCTTGCTATAGAAAACAATACCGACGCCACCCTCAATAAACTCTTACCCGAATTTGAACAATACGCTGTTAAATCCATGCAGGATTGGAAAGTCCCTGGCATGACGATGGCTATCGTAAAAGATAACAAAATTGTTTATAGCAAGGGATTTGGTGTGAAGAAAATTGGCGGCAATGAATCTGTCAGTCCTGAAACTCTATTTCAAATTGGCTCTATCTCAAAATCCTTCACCGCAGTTCTTGGGGGCATTCTTGTCGATCAAAATCAAATTAAATGGAAAGATCAGGTCGTTGATTATTACCCGCAATTTTTGATGAACGATCCGGTGGTAACACGTGAATATATGATCCAGGATTTATTTGCTCAAAACAGCGGATTGCCTGCGCATGTTGGTGACACCCAAGCCATATTAGGCTATTCAGCAGATCAGATTCTTGCATCATTAAAGTACTACAAAGCAGACAGCAGCTTTCGCTCTCAATTCGCTTACCAAAATATTTTTTTCGTGGTTGCTGATCAATTGATGGAAAGCACGACACATAAAAAGTGGCCTGCTTTGTTAACTGAACATGTCTTTCAACCCTTAGAAATGAAGAATAGCTCCACCAGCAGTGCCGCGTTTAATGCTGCAAGCGATGTGGCCGCCTTACACCAGATAAAAAATAATAAAGTAGTTGCTTTATCTAAAGGCTATGAAGGGGAAGAGTTTATTTACACAATGGGGCCTGCTGGCGGCATTAACTCAACCACAGAAGACATGGCGCATTATCTTTTAATGCTCTTAAACGAAGGAAAATATAAAGATCAGCAAGTTATCAGTCGTGAAAATTTGCAGTATCTCTGGGCGCCGAAAACAATCGTGCAAGAAATGGGAGGACGTTGGAGTTTCTACGGGCTCGGGTGGATATACACGCAATATAATCCGTCACCTATTGTCTGGCACAACGGCGCAACATTAGGGCATAAAGCGATGATCGCATTTATTCCCAGCGAAAAAATTGGCATTGTGATTTTATCTAATCTACACGGCACACTGTTACCTGATGCGTTGGCAATGGAATTTTTTGATCGCTATATGAGCAATCCAGAACAAGACTGGAGTGCCAAAATGCTTCAGTCAACACAGCGATCACATAAAAATATTCTTGCAGAAGCTGAGACAGAAAAAACGACTGTAACAAAACGCAAAAAAAACATCCGGGCCGCTGAATCTGGCTATTTACCGTTAAAAAATTATGCAGGTCGTTACCATAATCCCGTCTACGGCGATGTGGAAATTAAAGCTGATGCAGATAACCTTTACATGATTATTGGCCCCGAAAAAGTGCGTATGAACATCAGTCCTTTATTCCGGGATATTTTTCAGCTGCATTGGTCGGGCGCTGGCGATGATCTGCAAAGCGAAAATAACAAAGTTCACTTTGTTGTCGATATTGATGGGGTAGCCAAGCTGATCTATATTGAATTTTTCAAAGATGCTGCAGGCGGTTTGTTTAAACGGCTGTCTTAAATCGGATTGGCTTTGATGATGTTGTTCGGGGTTTTGCCGCATTCATTTCCACATGAGTACAACCCCTTTGTATTTCGTATACCCGAACAACCTGAGGCACGCACGACCGGGGTAAGCTAATTAGGTTACCAACGTTAGCGCATCTTTGGTCGATACACTATGTCAAAACGTTCTGCCAGACTGGCAAGGTGATTGTCTAACGTCCACAGCATGGTATCTGGCGTAATTAGTGTTGAAGCCAGGATAACCATATCAACCAGGCCACACCCAAGACCATACAATTTATTCTGCTCAATGAAGTCCATTACCTCATGTAAGCCGGGTTGTTTAGCTTGCTGTAAAAGTCCTATTTCCTTAAGCGTCTGAATTCTTGGCGTCGGAGGAGTACCGCAAGCAAGTTCGACCAATACCATCGGATGAGACATCGCCAAATCCAGCTCCATTAAGTTAACCAGAGCAGAGTTATGCCGGCGAAAGTGATCAATCCACACCGATGTGTCGATTAGTACATTCATCGTTTGGATTTCTCTCGGCGGCGCGGTACATTCTGAATTTCAGGCATTGTGCCGCCCAAAGCGGCGAGACGCTTTGCAGCTTGTACGCGCACAAACGTCTTGATTGCCTCCCGAAAAATGTCAGCTTTATCCATTGTCGGGTCGGCAACTTCAAGGGCGTGTTCATAAAGATCATCGTCAATCGTAACAGTCGTTCTCATGTAACCTCCAAACATTAATATTGATGCCAAAGTGAATCAATATCAACATCTTAACACGCTGCGCGTCCAGCGTTGCTATCTATGTGAGTGTTGATACGCCTTATTAATTCCTGAACACTCTGCCCTTCTTTTTTTAGAGACAGTTAACATCGCTATGCTACTATTTAAAGCATAAAAAACTTAAGGAAAGAGCGTCCATGTCTAAAAAGGAAAAAAAGGTTTTTGCAAAGGGTGAAGGCCCTAACGAAGGTAAAAAACCAAGCCAGGCAACCTATCAACATAACACTGCTTCGTGGGATGCATCATTCAGCGTAGGCAAAGTGCTTATAAAATCAGGCGCTCCGATTAATGGGGTACGCGCTATTTTTCGTATGAATCATGAGAATGGGGGCTTTGATTGCCCCGGCTGTGCATGGCCCGATGACCGGAAGGGACTGCACATGGATATCTGTGAAAATGGCATCAAACATTCCACGGCAGAAATGACGTCTAAACGCTGCGATGCAGAATTTTTTTCCAATCACACGGTAACGGAATTAAAAACCTGGTCCGGCTATCAACTGGAAAATGTAGGCAGGCTCACCGAGCCGATGATTTACGAGCCCGGCACAGATAAGTACATTCCTATTTCCTGGGATAACGCTTTCAAAATGATAGGAGATAAATTACAACGTTTGCATTCTCCTCATGAAGCCGCCTACTACACTTCGGGGCGACTTTCAAACGAAGGTACTTTTCTTTACCAATTATTGACGCGTGAATTAGGAACCAATAATCAACCCGATTGCTCAAACATGTGCCATGAGGCTTCCGGCAGAGCAATGACCGCATCACTAGCGACAGGAAAAGGTACGGTTGATTTAATTGACTGGCAAAAGGCCGATCTCATAGTCTTAATGGGGCTTAATGCCGCATCAAATACCCCACGCATGTTAACTGCGCTGACGGAGGGTGTGAAAGATCATGGAACTAAAGTAATCCATATTAATCCGCTTATCGAAGGCGCCGCTCGCGCCACCATTACGCCGCATGACTTTATGGATATGGCTCTGCTGCGAGCCACAAAACCCAGTACATTAAACGTTCAACCCAGAATCGGTGGCGATTTTGCGCTGTTGCGTGGTCTTGCTAAAGCACTATTAGAAGATGCAGAGACAGAACCCCATGCTATCGATAAGCAATTTATTAAAAATCATACGCACGGTTTCGATAACTATGTGGCGCAGTGCAAAGCAGAAGAGTGGCAAGTATTAGCACATCAGTCTGGCGTCTCAGAAAACGTAATGCGTGAATTGGCGACTATTTATAAGTCCTCCCGGGCTTGTATTTTTGCATGGTGCCTGGGACTTACCCAGCATGAACACAGTGTGGATACGGTTCGCGAAATCGTGAATGTATTACTACTCAGAGGCAATATAGGCAGAGAAGGCGCGGGGCCTAGTCCAGTGCGGGGCCACAGTAATGTACAAGGTAACAGAACTTGCGGGATCAATAATCGACCGACAGAAGCCTGGCTGAAAAAAATGGATGATGCTTGCGGTATTACATCGCCGCGGGAACATGGTTATGGCACTGTTGCCACTATTCAAGCCATGATGAAAGGCGAATTAAAAGTATTTATTGGCCTGGGCGGTAATTTTGTAAAGTCTGTACCTGATCCTGACTATACAGAAGCGGCAATACAACAATGTGAACTGACTGTGCAAATCACGACAAAATTAAATCGTAGTCATGTGGTGCATGGTAAAAGTGCGTTAATTTTGCCTTGTCTGGGGCGCACAGAAATTGATATGCAAGAAAGTGGTCCGCAATTTGTGACCGTAGAAGATTCCATGGCGATGGTGCATCAATCCAAAGGGATGAAACCGCCAGCTTCGGCCCAATTACTATCCGAAATTGCTATCGTTGCGGGCATTGCCAAAGCAAGCCTGCCACAGTCAAAAACACCCTGGGATGCTTATGTTAAAAACTATGACACCATCCGCGAGACGATGTCGAAGGCGCTGAATGGATTTGAAGAGTTCAATCGTCGTGTTCGTCAGCCTTTAGGTTTTCGTTTAAAGCAGCCTGCACGTGAATTGATATTTGAAACGCCATCAGGAATGGCTGAGTTTTCAACCGCATCATTACCCGATGTCGTGCCAAAACAAGGTTGTCTCAAACTGATGACGATGCGCTCGCACGATCAATTTAACACCACCATTTATACGGACAATGACAGATATCGCGGAGTAAAAAATATCCGCACGATTCTTTTTATGAATCAACAAGATATGAACGAGCGGGGAATTGAGCAACTGGGTTTTATTGACATTACCAGTATCGCAAGAGACGGGTCGAGAAGACAATTATGTGCGTATCGCGCTGTAGCTTATGACATTCCGATGGGCTGTACGGCAGGTTATATGCCAGAACTTAATATATTGTGTTCCATTACCGATTTTAGTAGCCAAAGCGAACAACCTTTATTTAAAGACATATCCATTGAAGTCAGCCCCTCAAAAATCGACCTCGCCAGTTAAATATACTAAAACCCTATACTAAAACCCGACCACCACAGAAGCACAAAATTATTTATACCTTCGTGCTCTTTACTCTCCCGTTTCGTGGGAAAGCGATTAACGTCCGGTTGAAACAGACTTAACCACGTTCGTCACCCTCTCCAATCCAGTTACGCCGGCTCCGAACTTCCCCGGTCGATATCACCGCCTTAGCCGCACGCTTTAACAACCCAGATTTTGGCGGCGATCTATGAAGGAAGGCGAGGAAGGTGATCACGAATAGCTAATTTTACCTTTTCGAGGATATGCGGAGTTCAGGAATATGGAGAGTGGTAATCGGAAGAACCGAACAACATTAGCCATCCGGCTCCAATTACTCCGCATATTCTTTGCTTATCGCAAGGATGCTAAAAATTAATACCTCAAATTTTCATTATGACTAATTTTTATTATTTCACCCACGTAAAAAATTACGGGTAAAAAATTACGGGATAAATTAAATTTATCCCGTAATTTTTTGATGAAATGGTTTCACTTCATTCGGTAAAGGTTACTTACTAAAAGGATTTGTCAACGTTTTATCGGAACCAGCATATTCGAATTCGCATGTAAATTTTGTTGCATCACAAGTCCATGCATTTGGACAGCTTGCATGAGCAGCTGTTGCGAATAAAATTGACATCAATAAAAATGCTGATTTACCAAAGAGATTTCTTACCGTTGTATTTCTAGTTGTGTGATTCATTATTTCCTCCAAAATTCATATTAATTTTTAAAATATCGGATCATGTTGATTACTCTACGTAATACCCCGCATAAAAAACAAGAACCAAATTTTCTGATTTTTCTGAGCACTGTTTCAGGCGGAAAGCGACCGCGCAACGATGATTCTTGGTCGCTGCCGTGTAGCTAAGTCGGACTACTTATCCTTTCTCTTATCCACTTATAGCTGTATTCAAGGATCTGACCGGCCAAACGAGTCGGAAGATGGATAAAGCCATGCGGAGCTTCGGGGACCAGATACGCTTTAACCTCAGCGGTCATTTGCCAGCGATTTGCCATCTGTGCAGTGTCATCGCGCAGCGGGTCAAGCTCTCCCACGAACATCAGCGCCGCCGGAAATCCCTGAAGGTCACCGTAAAGTGGTGATAGTGGCGGTTGTTGGCGTTCCGCGTCACTCAGTCCGGGAGTGAGCATACGGAACGCCGCCACCAAACCCGGCCCGTGCAGTACTAAGCTGGCACGACTGGCACGAACACTTGGCGATCCGGTCAGGTCATAAACGCCGTAGTAAAGAACCGCGCCCTTCACGCGACAAAGTAAGTCGGGCCAAACTTTCAATTGCAAAAGCGTTGCGGCGACCAGATGCGCACCGGCTGATTCCCCAACAAAAATTACGGGCAAATCCCTGTACTCCGGTAAACCGTCACTCAACAACCAGCAGGCGGCGGCCAGACAATCGGCCATCGATGCCTCTATGGGCACTCGACCAACGAGCCGGTAGTCGATTGAAACCACAGCGACGTTGCAGACTTCAGCCATGGCTGCGTTGTGCTTGTCATCCATCTGAGCATTACCGAAGACCCAGCCGCCGCCATGTATATCAAGTGCAATGCCATTTACCGGGCCGGGAGGACGAATTATCCGTACCTGCACCGGCCCGCTTTCTACGTTGACTATGCGCTGCTCCACCTTGAATCCTCTGCGGTTCAACTTTCGCGAACGGCCAATTTGTGAGACGTGGAGAAGCGACTGAATCAGCAGTGGTGTGAAGTGACTGCGTAGTCGAAAACGCGGCCCCCAAAAGAGCATTTGATTGAACCTTTTGGCTTCTGCCAAAACGCGTTCATCAGCAGGCCATAAATCGGTGAAAAAATCCTTTGACATAACCCCCTGCACTCCTCGCCCACTCCTCATCCATCTTAGGTTCAGTATTCAAGGACCACAGGCAGTTTCTTACTGCCGCTAAGCCCTGCTCCCGATAACCCAGTCTCACCGATTTCGAGGTTGAAGGTTTCTCCACCACCCTTTTCCGTGAGCGTTATTTGTTGACCTGCTTTGACTTCCTCCAGAGGAATCCGTTTGCGATATTTGTTGTAATAATAGGTGGCAGAGAACACCTTGCTGCCGCCGTCAGACTCGACAACCGTGACAGTGACGGCAGAGTCACCCAGTCTGCCGCGAAATATCTTATTAAAATGGATGGTGTTGGCGGTAATGTGTGTTGACCCTGCAGTGATTTGACACCGTAATTTATCATCACGTCAATCCTTACGGGCGGATCGAACTGGACACGGAGCGGTATCTGCCCTCGCCTCGTAGTAATCAAACTTGCTCATGGCAAAATCAGGCAATATACAGTCAGTGGTTTTCATAATTTGATGGATAGTGGCAAAAAAATCGCTGAGGCGGCGGAGTATAATTTAGCAGCGCCTTCCGCACCGGTTTCATCCAGAAAAGACCACATCATTGACGGTTAGGTGCTAAACAAGCAACACCAAAATTCATCAGAAAATCAAAACCCCGCAGAATGCCAATCCATTCGACCGGGCATAAGACACGTATTTTACGGATTTAAAAGGAGGGCGCCATGCCTAAGAAAACATACAATGTTGCCGGTACACCGATGAAAACACCAAAAGCCATATTGTCCGGGCAGTTGCGGCAGACGGAGAGACATAATGAGTGGCTGCTCGATGAAGCACTCGCTGCAACATTTCCCGCCAGCGACCCCATCGCCGTATCGTCGTGCTATCTGCTGCAAACCCGCTCTACTCGCAGATTATGGGAAACCGAAAGATCTGGTGAAATTTCCAATTGCAACATCGGTCACGGCAAACAGCTCACACCTGACGCTTTGAAAACCCCTATCGTGTGCGACTACTGTCACACCGAAATTCCTGCGACCGTGGCCCTTAGCTTTGAAGGCGTCGATTATATTTATGAATTTTGTGGCCCGCTATGCCTCGACGCATGGTGCAAGGTGACAGGCTCGCATGATAAATAATTCTACCCCTGGCTTCGCCCTTTGGAATTTGGGCTTTCGCCCGTTCTACCTGTTGGCCAGTCTGTTCAGTGCTTTCAGCATACTGCTTTGGGCAGCCCAGTTCGCAGGCTATCTTCCGTTTGCCTACCTGAAGGGACCAATATGGCATGGTCATGAAATGCTATTCGGGTACACGATTGCGGTCATTGCGGGCTTTTTGCTCACAGCCGTGCGCGCGTGGACGGGGCAACCAACGGCAAGTGGCGTGACGTTGATGGCATTAGCCATGCTCTGGGTCTGCGGCAGAATCTTGGTGATGACACCGTACGCTATGGCGGCAGCCGTGGTAAACGCGGCTTTTCCTCTTACCGTCGCGGTGGCGATCGGTATTCCGTTGTATCGGGCACGCAATGTTCGCAATTACTTTTTTGTTGGGCTGCTGACGCTGATAGGCTTGCTGATCCTCGCGGTGCACCTGGCGCTACAGGGGTGTTTTGAACTTCCGTCGCCACGTTTAAACATGCAGCTCGCGATGGACGTGGTGCTGTTTATCATGGTGGTCATGGGAGGCCGTGTAATCCCGATGTTTACCAACAATGGTATTCCTGGCACCAATGCAAGACGGAACGTTGTTCTGGAAAAATTCGCACTTGGCGCCGTCATATTATTGTTCGCGGCAGACTTGCTGCAACTGCCTCAGCCACTCATCGCTGTGATTCTGTTGTTCGGCGCACTGGTGCATAGCGTGCGTTTGTTTCTCTGGAAGCCGTGGCGCACCATTGCTACTCCGCTGGTGTGGATACTCCACGCAGCATACGCATGGATCGTTGTGCACCTCGCATTACGCGGGTTGTCTGAACTTGAACTACTGACCGGATCGTATGCCACACATGCGCTCACTGTAGGTGCGATAGGTGGATTAACCCTGGGCATGATGACCAGAACCGCCCGTGGCCATACCGGACGGCCTTTGATAGCGGACGGCGTTGAGCTGACGATATTTTCGCTAATACAAGTTGCGGCAGCTGTTCGCGTCTTTGCCGGCATCACATCGCCTTCACTCTATATGCTGAGTATTGAACTGTCGGCGGTTCTGTGGTCTGCAGCATTTAGTCTTTTCGCGGTACGTTACTGGCCTGTACTCACGCGCGCCCGGCTCGATGGCAAGCCAGGATAACCCACTGATAGATATGGGAGTGTTGAGTACCAGCCACCCTTAGTCTGAATGCACAGTACTATTTCTTGCTGCAGCGCGCACTCCAATATAACCCTTGATGGCCGCGATCAACAACGGCGCCGCGCCGAATAAGATGAACACCAGGTCGCCAGGCAGTCTTAGCCATTCAATCCAATGGGACCGTTCGCTGCCAATGTAATCAAGACTGCGTGCATGCCAGTAACCGTGCTGGACTACATCCCAGACTTGCAGTACTCCGCCAGGGAAAAGACTCATTGTTATCATCATCGCCAGCCCGACGTTGGTACCCCAGAAGGCGACCTTAATGTATTTTTCAATACCAGCCCAGTGCGTATCGTCGCTAGTCTGGCGTAGCACAAACACCATCAGCGCGATGGCCAACATGCCGAACACACCCATCATCGCGGCGTGACCATGATTTGGCGTTAGTTGGGTGCCGACCTCGTAATAGCTGACGATAGGCAAGTTGATCAGGAATCCGAACATGCCGGCTCCTACAAAGTTCCAGAAGCCCACTGACATCAGAAAGTAGAACGTCCATTTGTGCGGTATTGAGATCTTCTTGCCAGATGCGTCACGGTCGCCGCGTGTGGTGCGAACAAAGTCCCACGCATCGAGGGTAAGCAAGGTCAGTGGTACCACCTCAAGCACCGAAAACAGCGCCGACAACGCCATGTTGACGTTGGTTTGCCCGGAAAAATACCAATGGTGGCCGGTACCCATTAGTCCCCCGAGGAAATAGAGGATGGCGTCGAGATAAATCACCCGCAACGCGATATTGCGTCGTGTTAGCCCGAGTTGATAAAAGGTTAGCGCCACTACCGTGGTGGCGAAGAATTCGAAAAATCCTTCTACCCACAGGTGGATGATCCAGAAGCGCCACGTATCAACCACCGTAAAGTTTGTCTTGGCGCCAAAGAATAAAGCCGGAATGTAGAAGATTGGAATAGCCAGCGCGGCCACCAGGAACATCTTGACTATCGGTTTTACTTCGGGTTGCGCCAGTGTGCGTGGTCGCACTAATGTCCATAGCAATCCAAACCACACGAACAAACCAGCGATCAGCAAGAACTGCCACACACGGCCAAGTTCCAGATACTCCCAGCCCTGATTGCCAAACCAAAACCACCAACGGCCAAGCAACTGCGAAATACCTAGCCACTCGCCAAGCAGACTTCCTCCAATCACAAGGGCAAAGGCGACAAACAGTACATGCGTCCAACCGGTCAACCAACGTGGCTCGTCAGTGCGCAGTGAACGTCCAAGAAAAAGCGCTGCGGCAACATAGGAAGTGGCGATCCAAAAAATGGCCATCTGCAAATGCCATGTGCGCATGAGATTGCTTGGAAAAATACGTTCCAGCTGGAAGCCATAGAAGCTACCCGGGTCAGTACGATAATGAGCCACCGCCCCACCCACCAGCGACTGCATCAAGAAGAGTACCGCCACGACAACGAAGAATTTGACCAACGCGTTTTGGCCTCGACCAGATCGACCCGGCACCAGCTGCGGATGCGCGTGATGACCACGCGTGATCCAGCCAAGATAATCGAATTTCCCGAAGGCCAGCAGCACCGTTGCAATGCCTGCTAATAGAACCAGCAAACTTAACGCGCTCCACAATAACGCGCCAGACGTAGGCAGATTGCCGACGCTCGGATCATACGGAAAATTGTTGGTATAAGAATAGTTCTCGCCAGGACGTTCAGCCACTGAAGCCCACGCTGCCCACATGACGAAGGCGGTGAATTGGCGCAATTCAGTCGAATCGGTAATGAGGTTGGCCTTGAGACCACCATTACGCGATGGATCGCGGAAGTACTCAGTCCAATAATCGATCTGCTGACGAAATGCTTCTGTCTGCGGGTTGGTCAAATGCAGCGTTGCATTGGTCGCGTCGTACCGATTGGTTTTGAGTTCCACTATGGCTTCGCCTTGCACTGCTGCTTGCTGTGACTTTGACAACGCTGCGTATGGTTGTTGATAGCGTTGTTGCGCAATTGTCTCGATGGTGTGTTGTCCCATTTGATGTAACGACTCGGCCGAATAATCCGGACCGAGATAAGCGCCATGACCCCAGATGCTGCCATTGGACATCAACCCGTACTTGAGAAATATGGTTTGACCAGTGCTGATATCGTCACCGCTGAACACGCCGTTGCCTTGTGCGTCTACAACCTGAATCGGGATTGGCGGGGCATTACTGTAGGACAGCGTTGTGATCATGATCAGTCCGGCAAAGCCAAGTACCATCACGATTAATATAGTACGTATCCACCATGGCGAAAGCGGGCCATCGTCTTCAGTTAACGGTTGTGCCGCATCACTCATAATTTACTTCCTAATTTGTTATGTCTTGCGTTGTGCATCGGACGTGCGTCCGAAGTCTACTTCCGCGCAAAGACTTGCGAGATCACGATTAGTTTTTTGTTCGCCCATTTTGAATTTTGCTTGTTAGTCCATAGCTGGCTAGCGCTCCAAAAGGTGAAGCTTATCTTTCACGTTGCCCCAATCTGCTGCATCGGCTGGCGGTGCTTTTTTACTGCTAATGGTGTTCCATATTTTTGCCAGTTCGACATTGAGCGCGATGAACTGTATTTGATCGTCCGGCACGTCGCTTTCGGCGAAAATCGCATCAACCGGGCACTCGACAACGCATAATACGCAGTTAATACAATCATCGGGTTCTATCACCAGGAAATTGGGTCCTTCGCGAAAAGCATCGGTCGGGCATACCACTACGCAATCGGTATATTTACACTTGATACAGCTCTCAGTAACAACGAATGTCATAATTTTTTTACTTTCTGCTTTTGATTAAATAATTGCCGGATCAAAGTGAATTCTTCACCATCATCAGTCTGATCTTCTCGATAGCCCGCGACGGAGCGAGGCCTTTGGGACACACTTCGGTACAGTTCATAATCGTGCGGCAGCGAAATAACCGGTAAACATCATTCAAGTCGTCGAGACGTTCCTGCGTAGCGCGATCCCGACTGTCAACGATAAAGCGTTCAGCCTGCAACAGTCCTGCCGGGCCGACGAATTTGTCCGGGTTCCACCATGACGAGGGGCATTGGCTAGTACAGCAGCCGCACAAGATGCACTCATAAAGACCGTCGAGCTCGTCGCGTTCTTTCGGCGATTGCAGACGCTCCTTTTCCGGAGGAGGCTCATCGTTGATCAGATATGGTTTGATGGAGTGATACTGTTTGAAGAACTGGGTCATGTCGACTACCAGGTCGCGTATCACCGGAAAGCTTGGTAATGGACGTAATACCACAGGCTCCTTGAGATCCCAAACTCGGGTGATGCAGGCGAGGCCGTTACGGCCATTGATATTGATAGCGTCAGAACCGCACACTCCTTCACGGCATGATTTTCGGATGGTCAGTGAATCATCTAGCATCTTGATGCGCAAAATAACGTCCAGCAGCATCCGGTCGGTTGACTCCAACTCAATCTCGACATCCTGCATGTACGGTTTTTTATCTTGTTCCGGATTGAAGCGAAAAATTGAAAATTTCATTGCAGCCTCCTGATATGTTCAACTACCTGGTTTTTAGGTATGCCCGAACCACAAAATACGAATAAACCATGCACCAAGTCCGATTAAACCCAGGCCCAACAACGCAAGCACCAAAATGCGAATGGCCATCGGCTTAACGTAGTCCAGAATAACGTCCCGAATACCCACCCAGGTATGCATTAATAAAGCAGCACAAAAAACAAACGCGGCGATGCTGACAGCGGGGCTGCGCATCCAAGCATGCCAAGCCAGATATGACTTGGGTGGATTAAGCAAAAAATGCGCGAGTAGAAAAAGAATAAAGAGCAGCATGTAGAGCGCAGTTACGCGTTGCACCAACCAGGCGCGCAATCCGGTAACGGCCCTTTTCAAAACAATACCCCTGCTGCGAACAGCGCTACTGCGAGTCCGCCAACGTTGGTAATCCAGGCACTGCGTCGCGCAGCAGGCAAGCGAGAACCAATGTCAATGTCACTCAAAAGGTGCCGCACACCGGCGAATAGATGATGTGCGAGTGCCCAGATAAACACTAGCGCGACAAGCTTAAATGCCGTCTGATCAAACAGGTCACTCACCCAGGCATAGGACTGTGGACTTTGCAATGAGAGATCGAGGATATAGATACAGAATGGAATACCGACCGCCAGTAGAACACCGGTAATTCGATGCCCGATTGAAGTCACTGCACCCACCGGCATCTGAATCTGAGTCAAATTGAAAAATACGGGTCTTCGCATTTCAACCTCCCTTCTTTGTTATGTGTCGGGTAAGAGCGATTTGATGCGTTCACGCAGCACGGGTAAAAGTTCATGTTCAAACCAGGGGTTACGCTGGAACCACGGCGTATTGCGCGCTGAAGTTTCAGTTATTTATTTTGTGCAGCGCCGACTCTTTGTGAATCGCAATGTGGTCGCTCTTGTCGCTTTGAATTTCATATTGCGGTTCATCCTCGCTTGCATGGTGCGTATAGCCCTTGTAAACAACGTCCTTTGTGTGCGCTTTAACAATCTTTCCGGAGACGCGCCCGGCCTCCGAATTCCAGCTAACGTGATCGCCGATGTTAAATTTGTGCGTCATGGTTTGTCTCTCATTAAAGTTAACTTTACAAGCTCGGGTTGTTTCTATCGACCAATCATGGGGGTGGATAAGTGATTTGCGTCCCATCAACGTGGGCGAAGGCGGTAAGAACGTGAGGTTTGCGTTCCTTCGGTCCAATAATATCTTCGACGCGAATTCCCCGCACAAGAAGCGCGTCGCCGATCATTGAACGATGACAGCGCCAGGGAACCGCTTCGGAGCACATCAGGACACACCGCTCAGTGCGTGCTAAGTCCGCGACCCATTGAACATTGTCGGCGAACTCCGGGGACTGCATGTAATCCGCATAGCCTCGAAAAGAAAGATTGTGCCAACCGGTGTTCAGAGAATCAGCCCGCACTTTGCGTAGGCCTCCGAGACCCGGAAGATGAGTATAGTAAATTTGAACTGCGGCCAAGGATGTCTGGAGAGCCTCTTTATTGAACTGTGGATTATGGCGCGACCCTGGCAAGGTTCTCACATCAAGTACCCGGACAATTTGATTGCGCTGGAGCAGATCGAGAAACATTTCCAGTGTCCGATTGGAATGACCAATCGTGCAGATAAGCGGTTGGTCCGGTGCGATGTCGCGTCCCGTTTCGAATGGTTTCATCATGAAATAGAGCTACGCACTATGCAACAAAATGGTGACGATAACAGAGGAGTCTTCCACTGCCTTTAGTGCATGTACCACTTCGCCGGCTAAACAAATCAGATCCCCGGCACACATCATTTGACTAGTTCCCGCCGCAGTAAACTCAATACTCCCCTCAATACATTGAACGGTAATTTCACCGGTAACTTTGTGTTCTGGCATTACTTTGCCCGCCAGAAGAACCATTCGAAATACTTCAAGACGATCCGATTTATAGAGCGTTTTTGTGATTGCGTTCTTGAGATTATTTTTAAAGGGGCGAATGTCAATCAATTCCCCAGATGACGCGTGATGAATAGCCATATTCCGCCTTTCGAAAGATTTTCCTGCTGACCAGTTACGTTAATAAAGCCTCGGTAACAACCCGCGCCCCACAAACACTCCGGTCCTTTAACCCAACTGAGGTTAAGAAAGAAAGCGCCGTAACGCCGCTATGGTGCACACCGCACCGGACAATAAATACAAACTGACATACGACAAACCAAAATGCGCTGAAAGACCCAGCGCTACCAAAGGGGCGAAACCGGCGCCAATTAGCCAGGAAAGATCGGAAGTAAGAGCCGCCGCGGTGTAGCGGTATTTCAAAGGGAAGTTGTCATTAACTGCGCCCGAAGCCTGTCCGTAAGACAGCCCAAGCAAGCCAGAGCCCAGCAATATAAAGATATTTTGTCGCAGTACGTCGCCACCGATCAGCATGGGAACGAAGGCGCTGAAAATAGCGATAAGGAGCGCAAAAGACACTAACGTTTTACTCCGTCCAAAACGGTCAGAAATAACGCCGGAGGCGACGATGCCAACAGCCATCAATGCGGCGCCCCAGAGCTCGATGATCAGCACGTCACTCACCGGGCGCTGGGAATATAACAAAATCCACGATAACGGAAAAACCGTCACCATATGAAACAGTGCGTAGCTCGCTAACGCGGCCAACGCGCTGATAAGAATATTGTTGCCTTGTGACCGGGTAATTTCAATCACATTGGTCGGCTCTAACTCTTTTTGCGCAAGCAGGCGCGCAAAGGCGTCTGATGAGACCAGCTTCAAGCGCGCAAACACGGCGACCACGTTAATTGCAAAGGCCACATAAAAAGTGTAGCGCCAGCCCCACTCAAGAAAATCGGCGTGGGATAAGGTCGATGAAAGATACGCGAATAATCCCGCCGCCATCATAAAACCCACTGGTGCACCCAACTGGCCTGACATGGCATACCAGCCGCGCTGTTTGACTGGAGCCTTGATCGCTAACAGCGAAGGCAAACCATCCCAACTTCCGCCGACCGCCGCGCCCTGCCCTATTCTTAGCAAGGACAATAAAAGGATAGAAACAAAGCCCCAATCTGAATAAGCCGGCAGAAAAGCAATCCCGGCAGTAGAGGCGCCGAGCAGTAATAAAGCAATAGCCAATTTGGCTTCGCGGCCAAAGCGCCGCTGTATTGCCATAAAAACGACAGTGCCGATTGGCCGGGATATAAACGCAAACGAAAAAATCACGAACGCGAATAGTGTGCCTTCCAACAACGGTTCAAACGGAAAAAAAACGTAGGGGAAAACTAAAACGGAAGCGATGGCATAAACGAAAAAATCAAAATATTCCGACGCACGGCCAATGATGACGCCGATCGCGATTTCCCCCGGGCTGATGCTTGCTTGTTCGAGACCACCTTTTTTATCACGCGGCATCGTCGCACTGGTCGAGGATGCAGAGGGAAAATCGTCACGCAGACCGTTTTCATTATTTACTTTATTTGACATCACCTTACTCCACGTTGAACGTATTTATTCCGGAATTATCTTACTTTTCGTTATTATGGGCGTTACTATTTGATTAGCACATACCCATCGGAACTCAAGATTCCTGATTATAAACCCCGTCTTTTTCCGCCTGACTGCGTTGTTCGTCGTTGCCATAGCTCGCTATGTCGCTCCTCTCGCCTTGCCAGACGAAAAAGCTTGTCCTCGGGTGCTTGAATCGGGGATCCATCGGTTTCTAATCAGGGATCTTGAATTCCGATGAGTATAGTAGGACAAAATGTCCACTCGTTTTGCTCGCTATGCTGTTATAAAATTTTCCATTATTTAGCCAAGAGAACTCACATGCACTGGTCAGGGTCAATCACGTCATCCATGCGCTTATACGTCAACTACTTTTGTTTACCCGCCGCCGCCTTTTTGTTAGCCGGATGCAATACCGTTGTCTTAAATCCGGCCGGGGATGTCGCTTCCCAGCAAGGTCATTTATTGGTGGTCTCCACGATGCTCATGCTGTTAATCATTGTTCCAGTCATCGCCTTAGTCGGTTTATTTGCCTGGAGATACAGAAAGGGGAATACGACAGCGCGCTATGAACCGGATTGGGACCATTCCACCGCGCTGGAGCTCGTCATTTGGGGCGCGCCGCTGCTCATCATTATTGTGCTTGGGCTGTTGACCTGGATCGGCACACACACACTCGACCCGTACCGCAAATTAACCCGGTTGGACGCAAACCGCCCTCTTCCCGCGCACGTTAAACCTCTCAAGGTGGAAGTCGTTGCGCTAGATTGGAAATGGTTATTCATTTATCCCGGGCTCGGCATTGCCAGTGTCAACGAAGTAGCGGCGCCGGTGGATACGCCAATTGAATTCCACATTACCGCCTCTTCCATCATGAACTCGTTCTTTATTCCTTCGTTGGCTGGCCAGATCTACGCCATGCCAGGCATGCAGACATCGCTCAACGCTGTCATTAATCAAGCCGGTGAGTTCGAGGGCTTCTCTGCTAACTACAGTGGCTCGGGGTTTTCTGATATGAAATTCAAATTTCATGGCATGGATCAAGCCAGGTTTGATGAATGGGTGCAGAAAATCAAAGCCAACAAAGCGCTGGACCGGGCCGGTTATCTGGTGCTGGAAAAGCCCAGCCAACGTGAACCGGTGCGTCATTATGGTTCGGTTGATCCCACTCTTTACCATGCCATTTTGAATCGCTGTGTAAATGAAGGCACGATTTGTATGGACCAAATGATGATGGCAGATGCGCAGAGCAACAGACGCGTTTATTTGAAAGCGGCAGCAGAATCCGGCGTAGATCCCTTCCTGCTTGCGGAGCTAGACCGGGAAATAAACAAGAATATATGCAGGGCTTATCCTGATTTCTCTTTTGTTAAAGGAAAATAACCATGTCCGGGCAAATTAACTGGATCGAGCTGATTTTTGGTCGCTTCACCTGGGCGGCCTTCCCTATTCATGACCCTATTCTGGTCGGCACATTTACCGTGGTTGCGCTAGGAGCTGCTGCGGTGTTGGGTGGGCTGACTTACTTCCGCCTCTGGACACCGTTATGGCGTGACTGGGTTACCAGCATTGACCATAAACGCATCGGCATTATGTACATCGTACTTGGTGTGATCATGTTATTGCGCGGCTTTGCCGATGCGTTAATGATGCGCGCCCAGCAAGCCATTGCCTTTGGTGATTCAGCTGGATTTTTGCCGCCCCAACACTACGATCAAATCTTCACCGCGCACGGCGTGATCATGATCTTTTTTGTCGCCATGCCGCTAGTCAACGGATTGATGAACTATGTCGTGCCATTACAAATCGGCGCACGTGACGTTGCGTTTCCGTTTCTCAACAACTTCAGTTTCTGGATGACCAGTTTTGGCTGCATGCTGGTCATGGCCTCGCTGTTTATTGGCGAATTTGCGCGCACCGGCTGGCTTGCTTATCCGCCCTTATCTGGCATTTTGGCAAGCCCCGATGTCGGAGTGGATTATTACATCTGGGCGCTACAAATTGCCGGAGTGGGCACCTTGCTTTCCGGTGTGAATCTGATCGCCACCATAGTGAAGATGCGCGCGCCAGGCATGACGCTGATGAAAATGCCGGTGTTTGTCTGGACCGCCTTATGCACCAACATATTAATTGTCGCTGCATTTCCGGTGCTGACCGCCGTGCTCGGCATGTTGGCAATGGATCGTCTGTTCGGGGCTAACTTTTTTACCAGCGACCTGGGCGGCAACGCCATGATGTACGTCAATTTGATCTGGATCTGGGGACATCCTGAGGTGTACGTCCTGATCTTGCCTGCGTTCGGTGTGTACTCGGAAGTTGTCGCCACTTTTTCTAACAAGCGTCTTTTTGGTTATACCTCGATGGTCTATGCCATCGTGGTGATTACCATCCTCGCCTATCTGGTCTGGCTGCATCACTTTTTTACGATGGGTTCTGGCGCCAGCGTTAATTCCTTCTTTGGTATTACCACGATGATTATTTCAATTCCTACCGGGGCGAAAATTTTTAACTGGCTCTTCACCATGTACCGCGGCCAGATCCGCTTTGAACTGCCGATGATGTGGACCATCGCCTTCATGATCACCTTCGTCATCGGTGGAATGACCGGCGTGTTGCTGGCCGTGCCGCCGGCTGACTTTATGGTGCACAACAGTCTGTTCTTAATCGCGCATTTCCATAACGTGATTATCGGCGGCGTGTTGTTCGGCATGTTTGCCGGAATTAACTTCTGGTTTCCCAAAGCGTTCGGCTACAAGCTCGATCCGTTCTGGGGTAAGTGTTCATTTTGGTGTTGGGTGATCGGTTTCTACATCGCCTTTATGCCGCTGTATGTATTAGGTTTAATGGGCGTGACGCGCCGGCTGAATCACTTTGATGATCCGTCATTGCACATCTGGTTCATTGTCGCGGCGGCAGGGGCAATATTGATTTTCTTCGGAATTATTTCTTTCCTCATTCAACTGGTCGTCAGTTATCTGCGCCGCGACACCCTGCGCGATGTCACCGGTGACCCCTGGGGTGGCCGCACGCTGGAATGGTCTACCTCATCGCCACCACCGGTATACAACTTCGCGTTCACTCCGCAGGTACACGCGCGCGACGCCTGGACCGACATGAAGCGCAACAACTATGTACGCCCGTTATCCGGCTTTGTTGCGGTGCATATGCCCAAAAACACCGCCGCAGGTTTCATCATCTCAGCCCTTTGCGCGGTGGTTGGTTTTGCGCTGGTATGGCATATGTGGTTGTTGGCCGGACTGGGCTTTGTTGCCGTGCTCGCCGCCATCATCGTCCATACGTTTAATTACACACGTGATTACTTCATTCCGGCAGACGAGGTCAACCGCATTGAGAACGCCCGCGCTAACCCTAACCCTTCTAACCTGGTGAGCAGTCATGTCTGAGATCACCCTTCCTGCCACCGCCATCCAGAGCGATGACAGCGCGCGTTATTACGTGCTGGAACATCATCCTGAAAACAGTACTTTGCTCGGATTTTGGTTATACCTGATGAGTGATTGTTTGCTCTTTGCCTGTCTGTTCGCCACTTACGGTGTACTAGGCCGCAACTATGCAGGCGGCCCTTCTGGTGCGACATTGTTTGATCTGCCGCTGGTCGCTTTTAATACGTCACTGTTACTGGTCTCCTCCCTCACCTTCGGCTTTGCCATGCTGGAAATGCAACGCGAGCGCTTACGTAACACCTTGCTCTGGTTAACGCTAACCGGCCTGTTGGGCGCCTGTTTTATCGGGGTCGAGCTATACGAATTTACCCATCTGATTCACCAGGGCGCCGGACCACAACGCAGCGGCTTTCTCACCTCGTTTTTTGCTTTGGTCGGAACGCATGGTCTGCACGTAACGTTCGGCATCGTCTGGCTGACTACGTTAATGGTTCAGTTGGGTCGATATGGAATTACGCCGGACAACACCCGCCGCATGATGTGCCTGTCGATGTTCTGGCACTTCTTAGACATCATCTGGATTGGTGTCTTCACCTTTGTTTACCTGATGGGAGTCTTGCCATGAGCGCACCGCAGTCACCGTCGCACAAGCATCACGAGCAGGTGCATCATGGCAGCCTGAAAGGCTATCTGACCGGCTTTATTCTTGCCGTGATTCTCACTGCCATTCCTTTCTGGATAGTGATGGGAAAAGTGCTCGATCATTCCTATACGATCGGACTGGTTCTGCTCGGAGTAGGCGCCGTACAAATCGTCGTGCATATGGTGTATTTCCTGGATATGAATACCAAAGCGGAAGGTGGCTGGTCGATGCTGGCGCTTATTTTTACCGTCATTCTGGTAGTGATCATGATGAGCGGCTCACTGTGGGTGATGTATCACCTGAATCACAATATGATGCCGGGCATGATGACGGAATCGGGCATGGAAGCTAAACCTGCATCCATCCGTTTAGCGCCAGAGCCAACCGGGAACAGGCAGTGATGAAATGGGGAGAAAATTCATTCGCCTGATTCGAACGAATTGTTTCCATGAACCCAGGCGCGGCTCCCTCTCCCGTTCCGCGGGAGAGGGAGCTGAATACTGCTAAATAACACCTTCAAAACCCGCATGAATACGGATGTTCATGGGGAGCAAAAAGGAATATCTCTTGTCAAAACCCGACAATTCATCTGGCCACCATTCGTCTACCGCATTGATCTTGCTCTCACTTTGCGCGGCAGTATTATTTCTCAGCTTTCTCGCGTTAGGCACCTGGCAAATTCAGCGTTTGTATTGGAAACAAACCTTAATCGAGCGTGTTGAACAGCGTGCCCACGCGCCAGCCGTGGCCGCGCCAACGCCTGATCAATGGAATAACGTCACCGCAGAATCAGACGAATATCGTCATGTGCGGGTGAGCGGCGTTTTTCTTGACGCACTCAGCGCCCAAGTTCAAGCCTCAACTCTCCATGGCCGCGGGTTTTGGGTAATGACGCCATTACGTACAGCCGATGGCAGCATCATTTTTATTAATCGCGGATTTATTACGTACGGTGCCAAGCCTTGCGCAAACAGTTCTGGCCCGATTGAAGTCACCGGTTTGCTACGCATCAGCGAACCAGGCGGTGCTTTTCTGCGGAGCAATAACCCGGACCTTCAACAATGGTATTCGCGCGATGTTTCTGCTCTTGCGGTAAGCAAGCACTTATTGAACGTGGCTCCCTTTTTTATCGATGCAGGAGCAGACAAAAACCTGAACGAAACAGGGGAGGCAGACTGCAAATATCCAGTGGCAGGGCTAACGGTCATTGCGTTTCATAACAACCATTTGATCTATGCAGTAACCTGGTATTGCTTCGCCTTGATGGTTTTAGTGGCCAGTTTTATCTTCGTGCGCACCGGACTAAGGATGCGCCGGGTAAGAATTTAGCCGGAGGCAGATTTTAAATTAGCCTCCGCTGAAGTAATCAACAATCTCACCAGAAATTCTTCATATCACATCAAGCGAGACAGAAGAAAAGTATCTCCAATCAACCATGAGAACTTTACACAAGCATAGCAAACAAGGATGCTGGGATTACATCCGAATGGCACTTACTTAACGATAATCCCCGGAGCAATCCTAACCTCCGCACCGTCATTCCCGCGTAGGCGGGAATCCAGTAGTGTAATTTTATGGCGTTAGCCATCATTATTTAAGATG
>Ga0123337_10000858_pt1 | contig 45267 bp, 29 predicted proteins | sample frozenSSSSmetaG_FD_89792 | JGI IMG/M metagenome (GOLD analysis project Ga0123337, IMG submission 89792) | Glacier valley bacterial and archeal communities from Borup Fiord, Nunavut, Canada, to study Microbial Dark Matter (Phase II) -... | ecosystem: Environmental > Aquatic > Freshwater > Ice >... | reverse complement strand
GCACGTCGCCGAGCCAGAGGCTACCGCACATTCCGGAACTTCCAAGCCATGGCCTACTGGATTGCAGGCGGCCTAACTATCGAAATCCGCCCGAGCGCTACCCACTAAAAGCTCAGCAGCGCCAAAAAAGAGCAATAATATTCCTCTGAAATCGCTTTCGGCGGAGTGCCACAACTGATGTAGTTACCGGGAAAGTCGAACGCAGCCCAGGACATCGAGCGCAATTCAGTTTCCCCAGTATTTATATCAAGTGAAAGCACCACATGTGGAAAAACCGAATAGACCAAACATAAGGTGCCGGAATGAACAAAAGGAACCCAATTCTTCTCGCAACGTGCCAGCCCGAATGGTGATCCAATGCGTCGTGGACCATCGGTAACTTCAATGGAGTTTTCTGTTATCGCTACTTCACAAAAATACATGCACCTTTCCCGCCAGTTCTTTGGATCGCCTTTAGGGCCACCTAGGAATAATAACCACTTTTCACCGAATTGCACGAGGCGAGGATCCTCGAAATGACTAGCTGGAAGGGGAAGAGTGTTAACGGAGGAAACGGCATCGAACTTTTCGTTGAGGAAAACATAGAGAACGCGGTCATCACCAGCTCCACAAATCTCAGAACGGTTCTCCCGAAATACCATCACGAAACCCTTGTGGTGCCTTTCAAGGCATGGATTGTAACACCTGCTGCCAAGCAACGACGAAAAATCCTTGATGGTTCTTCCCTCCTGTTGTTTCATAAAATAATTTCCTTGATAAATGCTTCGGCCACGAGACGACCAATTGCCCTATTGCTTTCTACGCCGGGATGCATGCCATCCAATGCAAAATCAATCGAAAGGCGGGCATCAAGATCCTCACACTCGATTAGCAATAACCAATCAATCTGGGTTGCGTATTCCCGGATCACAGGGTGATAGGAACATCTTAACTGTTTTAGACTCGGAAGATCCAAACACAGAAATCGCAAAGGGACATTCCGGGATTTGCAGGCTAGTTGAACAAGGAGGATGTTCTTTAGCATTCGAATGAGAGCATCTTCATTACTTGTAGCCGAAAAATAGCGTGCGGCGTAGTCGTGTGAATTCCATCTGCCAATGCATTCTCCGACGTGTGCAGCAGCGTTATGCTCCGCGCGGTCAAAAAAGGTAAACATAACAAACACTGCTCGCGGAGTTTCAGAGTGCAACTGTGTTGTGATGATTCTGGCAATGTAATCGTTCGACGCTCCGCCCTGTGCAAGATTCCATAATCCAAACTTCTGTCTTAGATTAGTCGAAATCTGATCCGCGAAAATATTTCCCCATGTCTCTTCAATGGGAAGTCCCACACCAAAAGTATAGCTGCATCCACAGATGAAAATTGATTGCGACGGGTGTAATTCAAGTTCTGTTTTCCGAAACCCAAAGTCATTAAACCTGTAACAAACCATTTCACTGGTATCATTGAGATACCTTGATACTTTATTGTTGGAATAGTGCAAATTTCGCAAGCATCCTGAATAGGGTTTCATTTTAAATGATTGGGTAAACGTTTTTATCCCCGGAAAGTTCTAAGATGGACGGAATCTCCGATGTATATGGATCATTTGGACACTGATCGACGTGCATTCCCACATGGTTGGCGAGTAGCCCTGATCCGGACTCAAATGAAGCGAAAAGGCATTTCGACCGATTGTCTGCGCTCGGTTCCAGTTGTGCAATTCTTTCAACGAGAGAGAAGTGGCGCTTGTAGGCATGAAGACTGCCAATGTTAACGTGCAATTCGCCAGCACTTACAGTCATTCCAGAATTACTAAGGTCTGTAATTAGTTTATGCTGTAGGACGGAAAAGAAGGGAACATCGTTGCAAAGTCCCCAAATTAGGTCACAAGAGCGCATAGTTACCAAGCAATGAAGCTGATAATTACGGAGGATGAACTGTATTGAGAGTGTACATGGAACATCGTTAATACGAGACCGATTTGTAGGTTGATGAATATTTATAATTGCTTGGCGTGACAAGGGATCTTGAAGAAGCAGTTGGAGCACAGTTGAATATTGTGAAAGATTTGAATGGGAAAGAATCTGTGTGAAAACTTGCCATCCATAGGCAGAGTTTGTGTATCCGCTGTCGTCGACTACAGACAGCCAGGTTTTAGCTGTCAAAATCTCTGGCGTGATCAGGTTGGTTCCAGAAAGATACCAATTTAATTCAGCAGCCAAATATCCAAGATTTTGCTTACGAATCGGATTGCTGAGTAGTACTCGACACGGACGAAGTAGACTTAGGTTTACATTGATGACTTCCTTCGTTTCCTTGTCGCGTGGCGCAACTATGTCCGATGAATTGACTAGACGGGCAATTCGGATAAGCAGATGATCAAAGTTGTAGTCTTGTAACGTCATTTTATTCGGGAAAGATGGTTGGCAAGTAGGCTTGGACTAGTCCTCATTTCTTGGTTTGCAGCGCGAATCTCTGATGCGTAGTAGTTCGCTAGGTCTTCGTAATGCGCTGGTGACAGGAGAAATTTTTCAGAATATCCATTACGATGAGCAATAAGTTCCGATTCGTGTCTTGCTAGATATGTGCAAGACGAATCAAAGACAGGTACCATTCCACAACATAAATATTCGTAGTATCGCTGGGGTACCCAGCCCAAAGCCTCATAAGTTGGGTCAGTAATAAAAAAAGCGAACTTCGTGTTAGCGTATTCCTCAATTAGTGAGGAAAAGGAAATCTTGGAGTCCACTTCAAGGTGATCAAGTGATGGACTGGAGGTGAATATTGAGTAGTTAGTCAGCCTAGAGAAGAAGCTTATCAGACCTTGGTCACGTGCTCCAAGTCGCGTGCCGCCAGCATAAATCAGTGTCCGAGTTCGCCGTTGCCAGTCGTCGTAAGAAGAGAAGCCTCGGTTCCATGATGCGCGAACAATGTATTTGTGAAACGGAAAGTAGCCAGGGCTTCCTGGGACCTGCAATAAAACGAGGTCGAAGTGTTTCTGCTGATCTTGACGGTAAAGATTTAGGTCAGTGAGACACAATATTCGTCTGCATGTGTTGTTTATGGAGTTCTCTAATGCGGGGCATTCGGCGTGGGCGGACGGAAACAGAAAAATAAATTTGGTAAGTACTGTTGGCTTATCGGTGCATACTGTGTAACCAAGCGAGATTAGGTCAGTCGCAAGACCGTAGATCTCACTCATGCCCCCGAAATGCGAGAGATCCGCAGAAGATAGGTTGAGCGTATGGCCCGGTTTAATAATGCAAGCTTCTTTGTTCATTTTTGAAAACAATATATTCGGCCAAGCACAGAATGTCGATGTCGGTGGCGAGAAAACATGAGATTGCATCGGAAGCCGAATTCACAATTGGTTCTTCATTACGATTAAAGGAGGTGTTTAATAGCATAGGAACTCCTGTCTTTACAGCAAATGCCTCGATCAAACGATAGAGTCGAGGGTTGTCGGATTCTGAAAGGACCTGCACTCTCGAAGTACCATCTTTGTGCACGACTGCAGGCAATGCAGAATCTTCCGTGCATCCAGTTGCCGATGATGGATTGGAGTATTTCTGGAATGTGGGTGCGAAGTCTACCAGAGTCGTCATATAAGGGTTTGGTTGACCTGAGAACCAATCTGAAAAGGCAGTATCAAGTATCACCGGTGCAAATGGTCGAAAGGACTCTCTGTTTTTAGTAATCAAATTGAGGCGTTGTCTAATATCGGGATTACGGGGGTCTGCGAGTATGGATCTGTTTCCAAGCGCACGGGGGCCATACTCTGCACGTCCGATGGCCCAACCTACAACTGATCCATTTGAAATGCTATCAGCTAAGCATTCCGTAAATTCTGGTTGGTCAAACCAGTGATATTTTAGGGAAAAGTTCGCAAGTTCGTGGCGGGCTTCTTCGTCCGTGATGTTCCGTCCCAGAAATAAATTCTGAATGCGGGCCGACGGAGGAAACTCGGTGTTTGCAAAACATGATTTTGAGAGGGCTGCTCCAAGTGCGCATCCCGCATCGCCTGACACCGGAGCTGACCAATATCTTTTGTAAGAAGTATGATAGGGAATCTTGCTATTGGCGAGACAGTTTTGAGCTACGCCCCCAGTAAGCAGGAGGTGATTACCACCGGTCTGTTGATGGAGAAACTGGCAGCAGGAGAATATAGCCTCCTCAGCGGCTAATTGTACGGAGGCAGCCAAGTCTTTATGATGCTGCTGAATTGGTTCGGAATTTTGGCGTGGGGGAAATCCAAGCAGGTCCACCAAATGTTCCGAAAACATTTGTTCGCCAAGTTCGAAGGTGAAATACTTTGGATTGAGAGTTATTGAACCATCGGACGAATTCCATTCGATGAGATTGGATTTTAGTATGTCGCTAAAGATCGGTTCTCCGTATGCGGCAAGGCCCATCACTTTATATTCGCCATTATTTACTCGGAAACCAAGGAAAGCTGTGATGGTGGAGTAAAAAAGACCAATCGAGTGTGGATATTCAATACTCCCAATCTTCTTTAGGCGATTCTTAGAATAGTTCCAGTATGAGACAGTTTCGAGTTCTCCGACCGCGTCGACGCAGAGTATGTCAGTCTCAACAAAGGGGCATGAAGCTATCGCCGATAGAACATGAGATTCATGATGGTCAGCAATAAATATTCTCGAAGTAGGTAAGCGAACACCGATGGCATCATCTAGTGCCTCACTAAGGTGGAGTTTTAGCGGGAGCTTGGACTGCACGTATGTGGCCATCTGCGCGGTAATGCAGCGCACTTGAGGAGAATCTGAGTTGCGATCAATTGATCGCATAACACGAAGGAGTTTTTTTTCAGGATCCTCATAAAAAATAACTCTTTCAATTGATTCTGGTGGGATTGTTTCCTGTTTGAGAGCATGCCTGATTGCTCCAACTGGGAAGCCCGCGTCGTTTTTCTTCCTGCTAAATCTTTCTTCCTCAGCCGCGAAAACGATACCCCGTTTGGTGTCGTAGAGAGCAACGGCACTATCGTGATTGTAACAGGAGATCCCGAGGGTTAGCATGGTAATCTGTTGCTTTAAATTGTCAGATGAGTGGTGTGAGGTTGGTATCTCCATCGACATCCGGGCTTTCCGCTGCCGCCCCTTTGCGACCGCGTTTCTTCGCCTGCTTGCGGGCGGGCGGGCGCAAGGCCGGTTCCGCGGCCTCGAACCTCACGGCATCCACCTCCTGCACGGTCATTTCCAGCGCCCGGCATTGTTCTTCCAGGAAGCCTTGGAAGTATTCGCCGAGGCCCATGCCGTAGTTGGGATCAAATGTGTTGTGCCATTGTTTGAGCCACGGGAGGAGATCTGCCAGCGCGGCGAGCAGGGGCTTGAGCTTGGCGGGTGGCCAGCCGTGGGCGTCTTTAGCATCGAGGAAATACTCGGCGAGCGCCTTGGCCTGATCGAGGTGGTCCCAGCCGGCCCAGGCGATCACCGGCGAGGTGTCGCCATCGCGCTCGGCTCCGGGGTAGGAAATCCAGCGCTCCTTCGGCACATCGAGCTTGCCGCGCAGTTTCCAGTAGCTGGCTTTCTTGAAATCCCCGCTGCCATACTTCGGCGGCACCGCGATCTCGCCGACCTTCTCCAACTGCGCCTTGCGGATGAGTTTCTTCGATTCCTCTTCCGGCTTTCGACCTTCGACATTCAGACCTTTGACTTCTTCTTCCACGGCATCTTCCGCCCGTTGCAACCTCCACGTCTCTTCCCAATCCTCGCGCTTGCGCAGGCCGCTGTCCTTGTAGCGATCCCGCGGCAGGGCGGGCACGGACTCGGCCTCGACCAAACGCTGGACGAGCGCGGAGACGGAAAACCCGCTGTGCCCTTCCAAACACTCGGCCACTTCGAGGAAAAGCGGATCCGCCTGCACCACCTCGGCCAATTGCTGGGCGCTCACGAGATGCGGACGGCTGGCGGCGGTGAAGCCGTGAGCGGCGGGATCAAAGGAAGAAGAGATAGGGGATTGGAGATTGGAGATTGGGGATGAAGAGCCTTCGGGCGTTTCTGTGCCGATCTCTGACTTCGGACCTCCGGCCTGTGTCTTCATGCGCTCGCTGCCGTGGAAATAGGTCTCCAGGCGCAGCAGCAGCCACTCGGTGGCGGCGCGTTGGAATTGGGAATCCCAGCTCTCGGTGTTCCAGCGGCGCTTGTATTCGGGCTGCTCGATGAGGCGGATGTTGGAATCGCTCTCGATCCGGCGGATGCGGCGTTCGACTAGTTCCCTATACGCGGCAGGCCAATGCGCGGGGATTTCGGTGATCGGCGTGGAACCGTGGCGGGTGAACCAGGTGGTCTGCACCTCGCCCGCCGCCATGCGCCGCGCCAACACGATTTCGAAGGCGCGTTCGCCGAGTTGGATGCCATCGGGCGGAATTGCGTCCACCGCCTCGCCTTCGGGCAGGCTGACGGCATCGCTGGCTTCGATGAGTCCGTAGGCTTCGTAAACCTGCCAATCCAGTTCCTCCTGCCAGGCGATTAGCTTGCGGCGGTGGCTGGTCCACAGATCACGGGTGTCTGCTAGTGACTGCTTGAGCAACCCGCTTTCGTTCCAAACGGCAAGTGCGGCGAAGGAAGCCGCCGATTGCATGGCCTCAGCGTATTTGACGAGGGAGGTTGGCAGTTGGAGGGGCCGTTGAGTTTCGTCAACTAGCGGAAATTGTTTGATCTTCGTCCCATCGAAAGCAAACCGTCCCTCCCACGACTCGCTTTGAATACCACGACCAATTCCGCTTCCGCCTTTCGGAAAGCTGACTTGTTTCAACCAAAAGCAGGCCGTTGAGCTATTTAAAATCCCCAGTATTTGAATGAAGTCGCGTGACGAACAATCCGACTTTGGTTTGATCACCGGAGCGGTTTGAGAAAAGACACTTCGGGAATCCTCAAAAACGAAATTGTTATGAGTCGCGATTTCGGCGAAAGAGATCGTCGTTGGGATAAGAAATCGCTCTTTGAAGAACATCGAATATTCAAACCAGTGGAGACCTCGCTGAAGCTGAGTCATCCCGTATGCAACGCGATTAGAGAGAGATGCTCTGTTAGGACACAGAAATCGAATAGTGTTCGCATCCGCTTCTGCTGCGAGGGATTCTTTGTCATAAGGCCAAATTGCTGAATTCGGTTCTACGAACTGCCAATCCCGGACAGTATCACCTTCAATGAAAATTCGGAAATGTGTAATGGGCACACCATGTCTTGCTATTACGTCACTTGACGTGACATAAGCTTCATCTTCTCGGGTAAGCGCTCCGTAACCTATGTCGGCGACAGTTTCTCCGAGCGTAGCCGTTCTCGCGTTTTCCACTAAATCCTTTAGTTCTGCGATACCTCCTCCTCCAATACTCCAAGGATGCCTATTAAAATTGATCCGAGGGAGATCACTGGCACTCACCCATTCGCTTTCACTTCTAGCATTGTCTATTTGATTGATGATTGCTTTCCATACGTAACCCATAGCCGCGTCAGCGGGCGGCTCAGGCTCGCCGCGAATGCCAAGCACAGTCCGGATTTGCCCGCTTACGGGTGGCTGATTCTTACCAAAAAGAATGACCGTGGGCGTGCCGTGTCCGGGAATATATGCACCTGAGGTGTCAATGACGTGAGTCAGATCTAATCGTGGAAGAAACTTCTCGATAAGCAGCTTTCCGAACTCTCGCTTCATGAAAGTGTTTCCAGTAATTTGCCCGGTATATCCGGCTGCCTCCTGTTTAGCACCGTCTCCTTTGAGAGTGAGATCAAAGAACCGCTCCATAAAGGGAACCGCAAGTGAATACTGGCGATAACAGGCTGGATAGCGCATTCGGTAGAGATCGCTGAGGGCGCTGTCTTTGACCGTAATATACGGAGGGTTTCCAACTACGGCATGGTATTGCTGACCCAAGATGCGATGCAGGGCACCTGTGTCCTCGACATCATAGTGATGCTTCAGTTCGTCGCGGAATATTTCCTCCGTGTCGAAGGTCATTTCACTAGCAGTTCCCTCAGACTCCCGGAAGCGCCGGCCATGGAGCAGGGAATCGCCGGAGGCGAGGTGGATGGAGAAGTCCGGGGCATTTTTGAGCTTGGTGATGCCGCAGACCTGGAGGGCGGCGAGCAAGAGTCGGAAGCGGGCGATGGCGACGGCGTAGGGGTTGAGATCGACGCCGTGGATGGCATTGAGCGCGTTCTGGGCGAGCACCCGCGGGTTTTCGCCCGGGTTTTCCCGCTGCCACAGCCGGAACATCCGGAAAAACCCGCCGAGCAGAAAATGGCCGGACCCGCAGGTCGGGTCGATCATCCGCACGACCTGATAGCCGAAGGTGTCGATGGCCGGGCCGAGCGTGCGGTCGAGAATGAATTCCTCGATGAACTCCGGCGTCTGGAGCAGCGCATACTTCTTTCGCGCCGCCTCCGACAGGTCCTGATACAGGTCGCCGAGGAAGCGCGTGTTCCATTCCGGGTCCGTGAAGTCATGGACCAGCAGGCCCGAGTCCGGATCCGTCCTGCGCCAGAAATCCAGCAACGCCGCCGCCGCATCGCCCGACGGCCCGCACTGCCAAAGCGGGTTGTGTCGGCGGTCGAAAAACTCCCGCATGGCAGGCAGCGTCCCCGTTTCCGTGAACACTCCTTCCAGATACTCTCGCTCCGTCAGCGTCGGGTGTTTTTGGAAGAACAACTCATGCTCGTCGCGCGCCCGCAGCCCCAGCGCACCCGGCCCCGCCAGCTTCGGCACCTCCACCAGCCCATTGTCCTCCAAAAACCGCACGAACACACAAGCCAGCACCCAAGCCACCGCCACCTGCGTGAGCTGCTCATCGAGCCACGCGCCATAGGTCATGGCAGTCCGCTTCCCCGCCTTCGCCGCGTCGTATTGCGCCCGCAGCGGCGCGTCGATCTCCGGAACATCCTTGCAGCGCTGCCGCAGGTCGTTTTCGAGCAAAGTGACCTGCTTCTTGAGGTCGGTGAGGAGTTTTTTGGAGGAGATCATGTGGACGCGAGAGAAGATGAGAATTGCAGTGTTTGGCAGTGGAAATGAAAGGTTGTGGCCTAAAGGAGCTCAAGCGCTTCGCGGATGAGTTTTCTCCTTTGGTCGATTTCGGGAACCTCAGACCATTCAGGAAGCGAACCTTCAACGGATTCATGAAAGATCTCATGAACGACTACCCGCGGATTCAGGCCAGGATTGCTCCGTCGTAGATGCCAGAACAAGAGAAGCTTGTCGGGATCGTCGAACCCTTCTCGGACGCAACCGGGAACGAGTGAGAGCCAACTCTCAAATACCTCAGGCAAATCATCGCCGAAACTCTTCTCGATGACTCTACAAACAAGTGAGGCTGAAAAGCCGAGAGATGCCGCGGTGTTCAATGCGAACCGACGTCCGAGCGTGATCGGCTTTGTTGTACCGCTTCCCCGGTGGGCCTTCAATGTCGCGCCAAGTCGGTTCAGCGGTTCTCCTGATAGCCACAATGGAAGAAGTTTCGGGAGCGCCTTTTGCCAACGTGCCTCCCATGTATCCACCGATTCGATGTAAACTGTCTTTCGGTTGACGATCCTGCTGGCCCGCGGGATAATCCGGGCAAGATCCGAAGATCCAGGATCTGCCAACCCGAAGAGCATTCCCGGGCCCTTGCTTAAAACTTCTATCTGGAACAGTAACAGCTCACCAAAAGTCCATGATGTTACAGTCTCTTGAGAGGGCAGCATTCCGGCAATGGCGGCTAGCAAGAATGGAGACACTCCGGCATGTGTTGCAAGATTCCGCCAGTCGGCTTCTTCACCTTCTTCCTCACCTGCTTCCAACTCAGCCAGTTTGGATGTGACAATTTCGATTTGCCCTTCGACTCGTGTTTCCCTGCTGGCTACTTGAGCATTACCAAATGCCGACGAAAGAACGGATCGCAGGACGTCACGATCCATGCCTCCGATGCGTCGGACAAGGTAGTTCCCAACGTCGGAATCCAACCCCTTCTGCGCCACAAGGTCGATCATTTTGGTGACCGGGTCAATGATGTCATAGCACTGATCTGGAACACCAAAGATGTCTGAAAGATGTTCGAATCCATCAAAATCGAAACCTTCGTCACCATCTTCAATTGAAAAGACTTGGCCCGGAAGATCTATCACGATTCCATGAGCGAAGTGTCCCGCTCTTCCAGCTCTGCCCGCTGCGTTCAACAGCTCATGAACCGCAAGCGCTTCTGGACCGCCCTCTTCCGAACCCTGGACCCAACGGTCATCCCCAGCGATGATCACCGCCTCCGCAGGTAAATTGATACCTTGAGCTACAGTAGGCGTTGCAACCAAAGCAACGAGTCCGTCATTCCGCCGAAACGCGGACTCCATGGCAAGGCGCTCCTGAAGCAGGAGAAGGCCGTGATGGAGGGCTATCCTGTTTTCAATAGGACGCTCAACAAGCGATTGGTCTCCCAATTCCATGGCGGCGGCAGCAAACAAAGCTTCCTCGTCGGGAGTAAGGACTGTGGCTGGCGCTCCGATATTTCGAAGGTTCGTCGCGCCTTCCTTGGCGATTGACGAAGTCCAGTTGATTTGTTGACTAAACACAATCGGACGCATTCCTGCTAATGCCATACTCGCCAGCAGTTGGCCGGCAACTTGATTTCGGTTGGCCGACAGCTTCCAAGTTGTGCCGACTCCCAGTGGAACTGAGGTATTCAAAAGCGGAAAAATTGAGTAAGTGCTCTTATCGTTCCAAACCTGTGTATGGCAGAATATTCCGTACGGACGAGCCTTGATTCCAGCTTTGGCAGCTGCTCCAGGGGCTCCCGGACTCCGCCCGCGTGCACGCTTTCTTTCCGCTAGTTTGGCTACAAGACGCGAAACCCTGCTCTTTTGATATGTCACGGCACCTCGGATCTGGCGCGTAGGCTTCCATGACAAGTCAAGTAGCTTACTAGGACGGGCCGTCACGTTCTCAAGCCAGTTCGCTAGGGCTGCGCCGTTTCTTACCATCGCCGAAATCAATACGACATCAGCGTCCGAAGATCTGTTAATCAGGGACAATAAGGTCCACATTGCGTCAACCGACCTCTTACCGGGAACACGAACTTCGTTAAGAGGATCACTGTCACAGGAGAGCTGATGACATTCATCCACCACAATCAGCCCTAGGTTCTGGTGGGCTTCAGGATCATAAGAAAGATAGGCAAGACATTGCTCCGGTGTCTGAACGAAAACCTTACCTCCTGCACTTTCACCAAAATCTTCGAGAAATCTCCCGCGAACGACATCGTCTGCGATAGGTTTTACTGTGCGCGAGAGGTCATTGGCGACCTGATTCACCAAGGCTCTTGTGGGTGCGAGGTAAACCACACTTCTTCCCCGGATCAATTCAGCGGCGATCCTGAGCTCCGTAATAGTAGTCTTTCCTGCCCCAGTTGGAAATGTGAGAACGAATGAGGTTCCCGTTTCCAAGAAGCCTTCTTCGATAGCTTTTAAATGATTCCTCCAAAGAAATGGGCGTTGGCGAGCGAAACTGCTGGTAAACTGAGACCAAGAAACCGGATCAATTCCACTGGGCGTATCGGTGCCTGTTACGATGGAACCCAAGAGCACCTCAGCGGTGTGATGAAGGAGACGAGCCAAGTGATAGGGTCCACGCAGCGGCAGGATAATCTGAACACTCGATTCAGCCCAAGGAACGTCTGAACCCTTCTGAGAAAGTCGTTTCAAAACGCTGTCAATGATTTCCAACGGATCACCAGCCTCTAATCCGAGAGCCAAGCGGCAGAGCTGTTGCACTGCGACGGATAACTCAAACCAAAGAACATCGGTTGCGGCTTCAATATAGTCCTCGTGGTGCGACTCAGGGCGTTGCAACCGCTCTTCAGCAACGGATTTAAGTTCTTCGCCTTTACCCTCGGCCAAAGCAGAAATAAATTTGAGAAGCCGCGTCGCCTGTTGGTTTTCGTTATCGAAATTGAAGGATTTTGCGGCTTCGCAGGAATCGGCGTGGTGGCCTCCCAATAGAAATAGCAGCGTTGCCGCTACTTCCGGAGCGACAGCCAATGAAGAAAGGGATGGCCGACTAACGTCAGTTTGGGTTGCCCTGTTTTGGACCCTTCGTGCCTGATTAAGCGTGTTGTGGGCAGACGCTGCAACAAAAGCGCAAGCCCCCCTGTAGGAATCGTCGATCGGCAGGAAAAGCGTGATAGCCTCGTATGTATCCGACAGACGTCGCAATGTCGCGAGGTGTCCCTGCCATTCGTCGCGATCAGCTTCCGGGCTAAAGTCAACCGCCCCCAGCCGAGCAGAAACAACTGTAGCGTAAGCATCAGTGAGCTCTTGGGGTAGCTTCTCCAGATCCAAGCCTTCTAGTGGAAGAGCCGACTTGATCAAGGCACTGGTTTCTTCGTCAAACATGTCAAGTGGCCAGGAATCGAAGTTCGGTTTCTACTTTAGCTGAAAATGAATCCATCCAGCTACGCAGTTGCGGCAGATACACAGTTTCACCTCGGCAATCCACCTTGCCATTAGGAGTCAAAGCCGCAAATCCTTTGAACATCGTCCTATTTGGTTCGGCGACGCTAACTGTCACTCTTACCCGGTAGCGACGGTTTCCAGCCCAAGTGATCCCACGAATCAGCTTTATTGCCTCTGCCGTGGATATTCCAGCTGTCCCAAGTGTGGTAATGATACTCGAGCGGAGTTCATCGTCTCGGCCGCCACTTTCGTAATCGGTGATTTCTGGCCAAACCAGATCCCGAATGGTGCTCCTAGGAGATTCTGTCGCTTTGTCTTCGCAAATCGAGATCGAATGCACTGATGTCTTGGCGCGATGAACGATAATGCTGTCCTGGCCTTTTGCTGCCGGTTGAGAGTGTGGAGGGGCAATCAGATCGTCCGGAGGAAGGTCGATATGGGACGACAACCACATCATTATCTGGAACAGGAACCCGTCTCGGTGATACGCTGGCGGACCGAGAAGCCGACGGGATACGATTTCGTCTACTTCACCAGCGCTAATAGCTGCCGAACCACTTGGTGGGGTACCAAGTATCAATCCTTGTGCGAGTTCATATTCCTGTATCAATACAAGTGCGACAGTTCGCGCCAACGCGTCAACGTCTGCTACTTCGAACGCGAAGCGATCACAGTGAGTATCTGGAACGGGTATTGAACTGAACATGGGTGGTGGACTGGCTGGATTGCAGTAGCTGGTAGATACTAATGGTATATCAATTCTACATAAATTCGGCGTTGTGGTTAATTTCTGCGCGGCGCTCCCGTTCGATCTCCCTGTCGATGATTTCGATCAATTCCCTCGCTACTTGAACCAAGCGTGGATTTTCAGAATTGGTCAAATCCTCAACAATACGCTTCCGTTCTTCAAGGTAAGGCACTTGGGAGCCAGTGCTGCCGAACGTCAAGAGGTTCATGCCAATGTTGCTTGTGATCTCGCCTACGGTGACCCCTTCTTCGAGAAGGATCAATGTATGAGGATGCCACTGATACGCGTTAGACCGAGGTGGTTCTTCCAATGGAAGAATGATTCCGCCATCCTCAGCGTCTGCCCGAATTCGAATGAATAAAGGCATGTGATGCAACAACACAGGCATGAGACGCGGATGTTGGCGCAACCAATTCCGGAACGCCTCGGGATCCAACTCCCAAAGCAAAGAACCCGACTCGTCGGTCCATGCATTGACCCGCGCAAGGAACTCGGCGATTCTCCTGACTTTGCGGTCGTCCGGATCTTGAAGCGCTTCGGAAATGGCAGCAGTAACGGTCTCCATTGATCGGCGTAGCATCAAGGTTAGGACCTCGCCGTATTCTCCTCCAGAGTAAAACAACTCCTTTGAACCGATCACGCGAAGAATGGCGACGGCAAGTTCGCGATACCACATCTCGTTGGTTTCAAGCATCACGAGGCGAATGGCTGCATTTTTCCAATCATGCCGATCTCTGACGTTGAGTTGGTGAAAGTTCGGATGCAGGACGAGCTTTTTGAATAGCGGTGCAGTAGCCGTGAAAAGATCTGGACGCTGATAGCAATACATCGAAAGCACATGGAGGATTGCTTCCGCGAGTTCCGGCCTGCCTTCCAGGATCAGGTTGAGTTCCTCGCGATACTCGCCCGGGTCCAGTCCCTCAGTCATTCGGCCTAGGCCAAGCCTGTTGAACCCGGCGGGATCCACGCTATGGGCAACCAACGCGGTTCGTATACGCGTAACATCTCCAATCTCAAGTGGGCCGGATGTTGTTGCGTTCAGCAGTAACTCCCGGATTTCGGGTGTGTTGGCGATGCGTTCGAGTATGGCCCTCCTTCTTTCGGGAGCGGCTGAAAGGCCCCTAATGGTGCCAGCGATAAATGTGGGATTTCGTTTGTCCGGAGAAAGCAGTGGCCAGCGTATCAACAGGGCATCTACAAGTGCGTCAATCTCTGGATGCGATCTGGCAATCTGCTCGGCAAAAGTGAATCCCTTGTCCTGAGTTCCCGTCAGAAATACATCCACATAGGGAGTGAGGTTGATACCGCTCTCGATAGATTCTTCGGCAAATGCCAATGCGGCAATTTCCGAAACATCTACCGGATTCCCGTTTTCGTCATCCACATACCGATGGCCTGCGCTGGCGACCAGATCCTGATAACGGCTTGCAAAATCTTCTGGTGGCGGCGTGAGGTATTGCAGCCATCTCTCAAGCGAGGTCCGATGCTCGGCCGATGGTGGTTGGTGTCGTGTATCCAGCTTGAACCGGATCTGATCCCTTGCTCCGGGCCAAAGGTGACTTTTAGACTCAGCCAAGCGGAGAAACAAGTCGTCCAACTCATTGATGAGGATTGGATTTCCGGCAATAGCTCCAATTCCACGTTCCAATGCTTCGAACGCACGGATCTCATCATTTTCAGTGCCGAGAGCAAGATTGGCGAGAATTCTGAAGACGGCACCATGATATTCGGTGACTTCCGAATAGGTGGCCGGATACCAGTCTTTTTCCGGGTCACGCGTTCCGGTTAGACTCGCATCTCCTGAGCGACTGAAGTGATGATGGTTTAGTCCCGCGCCTAGGGCCAGAATTGCAATCCTCCGTTCGTTCTCATTGCCTCCAGCAAGGGCGTCACGGATCACAGAAAGCCTTTGCATGGCGGGTTTCTTCGTGCCAGAGAGAGCGAGGTGATAGAATCCGGTAAAGGCGACTGTTGCACCGTGGCTGGAGTAATGGCCGGACGCAGCGATGTGGAGAATGAGTTTCGCTGCGGCCTCGAAACTCCGTTCATGCCAGGCAACGATCTCAAGACCCCGGGTCACCTCGCTCCACTCACCTGCGAGATCACTTATCGAATGAGCATTAGTGCCCAGAGCAGCATGAGCACAGGCAAGCGCTTGCGTTGGATTCAACAGGGCGACAACTCGAAAAAGCGAGCCGCCGACCGGAGTGCAAAGATTCTCATGCTCGCGGAGCGGGTAAATTCGACTAAGGATTACGCCAATTTGCTCCCGCTTTTCAGAGAATTCGATTTCGCTGATACGTTGGCAGAATGAACGCAGAAGACCGGCCTCCTCAATGCGCCGAAGTAGATCGAGCCAACTGCCCTCATCAAGATTTTCGACCATCCTGACGGCGAAGGCCACTGCGAGTGGGCGAGGCGCGGGCAGCAAGACGTCGCCAAGGCGTTTGAGAAGCCCCCGTCGTTCGAGACTTGCTCGATGATGAGCCCTCGCCGTCGAACTCAGGTTTCCCAAGAATGCAGTTTCGACAAATCCAGTCTGCTTACGCAGAGTGTTCTCGTCTCCTCCCAGTCTACGAAACAGGCTGTATGCTCCAAAAACCTCCTCTTTTTCCAGAACGCGGTCGCCTCCATCTCCCAGCAAGCGAATAGCCAGATCATCCTCATTGAGAAGACGGTCAGTCGGAACGACAGATTGGTCTAGCATCATGCGAGCGATTGAGGGGAAGCCCTCACCAAAATCGGCGATCCTCTTGAGTTCTCTGGCCGCGTAGATTTCTGACCTAGAATCTTTCTTCAGAATCTCAAGAACTACGTCCTTGTTGTCGTCCGGTGTGATTACAAATGAATGGTCTCCGGGGGATTCCGGCTCATGATAGAGTGTGAGAATGGTCAGTCGCTCCGAAGTGACGCGGTCGCGAATGCGCCGATGAGCTTCGGGCGGGCAGTCATCGACGATGATTACCCCTTCAAACCCGGCGCTGGCCAGGCCAAGGAGAAGGTTCATGGCACGAGAGGGATGGTCTCCATAGTTGAAGTATGCGGTCGAAGCCTGGATCAAGTCTCCCAGGGGATCGTCATCACCGTGTCGGCGGACCGCTTCGTATGCGAGGCGGGTTTTGCCCAATCCGGATAGCCCGGTAAGCCTCCCTATCGTGCCGGAGCGGGCGAGAACCTCGTTTCGAAGCCGCTCCCGAAGATCCGTTAGCCGTTCGTTTACCGCGTATTCCCCATCCAGTTCGCGAGTCCGCCCCCACGTTTCGACGTCGAACAGGTGCATATCGGGAAATCGACCCGTCAATCGGAGCACCGTGGCAATGACGGACGGATAGCGATTCACCCATTCCGACAGCTTCTCTCGCCCAAGAACCTCGACTGAGGATTCCGGAGGGAAGGTTGTTCCGATGGAGGCGAGAATGCTGGTCGCTACTGATGTAATGTCCAACGCCTCGGATCTCCGAATCCATGAGGATGTCGTCACAAAAACGTAGGCCCCGCCATTGAGGAGCACTTCCGCCACGCGGTGCTTCAGTTCGCTGCCGGCGCTGTTGAGCAATTCGCCTCTAATAACCGACTCAGTCAAATCCGACGCCTTGCATTGGTAAAAGGTCTTCGGTCGAGGGATGTAAGCGACGCTTTCTCGTAATGGGTTTTCCCAACCAAGATCCCGGCCCCCATCGGGAACTGTGATCCGTGTGGTGGAGTAGATGTTTGGACGTTCCAAGCCGAGCCGCCTCGCTTCACAAAGAAGGAGCCGGTGTGTCACCTCGACCAACTGAACAGGACCGAGAGCGCCGATGTCCTCCTCGGTAACGCGTGTGATGGGGTGAGATTCGGACATGGCGAAAAATGTAGAGCGGAATTAGACCAAATACATCAGGGTTGAAAATCGGCAGAAATATGGCGGGTCACGTTTCAGTCCATAACACCTTCCATGATTCAAATTCGGACGGGCGAATGCGGTAGCGGGCGAAGTTTCCCTCGTGGATGCCGGCGAGGGTTTCCTCAGCGGCGGCGACGAAGCGTTTGCGGTCTGTTTCGATCACAGATTCTTCGGCCCATTGGCGCAGGCGCGCGACGGCTTCGCGGCGGTCGCAGCGGGCGCGGATGATTTCCGCCACCTGCTCGGCGATGGCTTGGCGGTATTTCACCCGGAAGGGATCGGGATCGCCGACGGCACCGCGGATGACAGTGTAGCGCTGTGCGGAGCGTTCGTAGGCTTGGATGAAGACTTCCTGAAGGATGCGGATCTCGTTGAGCTCGTAAATGGCGAGCATGCCGTCGGTGTAGTCGGCCTCGGAGACATCGACGAAGGAGAGCGGGGCGAGGTTGCGCTGGAAGAGTGGGAGATTGGCGGCCAGACGGGAGACGCGTTTGTTGCCGTCGATGAACGGCTGGAGGTAAGGCAGATGGACCATGGCGAAAAACGCCTGCTCGAAGGGATCACGGATTTCGCGGGCTTTGGCGAGAATGGTGTCGAAGAGCGTCTCGATCAGCGCGGGGATGGCGGGCGGCAGGTAGGAGGATTTGCCGATGCCCACGGGATCGGTGCGGAGGGCACCTTCCGCAGAGGGGTCGCGGAGAAGGTCGGCGGTGAGTAGGGCGTGGAGGTTGAGGACGGTCCGGCGGTTGAAACCGGCCTCGGTGGTGGATTCCAGCAGGAACTCGATGGCGGCCTTGTGGTTGAGAATCATCACCGCCTCGTTGGAGAGTTGCGCGTCGCCAGCGCGGCCGGCCTGGAAGAGTTGCTCGGTTTCCAACAGGGAATAGGTGTTGCCCTCCAAGCGGCTGGAGTTCCAGGAGAGGTCGATGAGCAGGCGCTGGCAAATGTGGCGGGCGTAGGTGCCGGCGGGTTCCGCCTCCATGCCGGTCTGGCTGCCGATCTCGAATAGCTTCCGTCGGACGGGTTCCGGCAGGTAGTGGGACTCGTTGGGTTGGTAGGAATCCAAGAACGAGCGCTGGTAGCCCACAGCCGGGCGCTCGGAAGGCGGGCGGCGGAGTTTTTTCCGCAGCTCCTCGGCTGCTGTGGACAGGCGCGCGACTGCCTGCGACTCGCCGCCTGTGGGCTGCGGTGCTTGGTCTGTTTCCAGCTTCGCCCGACCCGCGTCCGTGAGGTGGTAAACCGTGGCGCGGGCTTCCCCGTGGCGATCAATCCAACCTGCGTCGCGGAGACGGTTCAGCCGGTTCAGGGCGGTCCGCCGGGGCAGGCGTGGAGTGAAAGCCGCCTCGTAATCCAAGGCGCCCAATTCCGTGCTGAACCGAAACGGTTCGAGCCACTTTTTCGGAATCGGGCGGTCCATGGCGAGAAAATGGCAAGAAAAGGATCAGATGGCAAGAAAATGGCGAGATGGGGGAAGCGAGGAGGTCTGAGTCGCCGAAGGACTCCCGGCGGACGAGACGAGATTGGAAAGGAAATCCGGGCGTTGCGCGAGGAGTCAGTTTGGGTGGAGGTCGGCGGGAACCACCTGCCCTTTCGGCGCCATTTTAGGACAGGGACTAGGGATTGCACGGGCAGTGATCCACTAAAACTACAACGCGTCGATTTTAGGTGGCCGCGTCAGAGAAGGGCAAAGTGATCTTGCGAAACCCTTGCCCCATTTAGACCGGTTTCACTGCACGTGAGGCTTGGGCAGATTGTCACAGTGTGTCAAATATCAACATCCAAGCGTGCCAATATGACACACCGAATGGATATCTATCAAATGACAACCACAAGGCGCAGACTGCTCAACCTATTCATTAACAACCCATAGCAAACTTAGTAGGTCATCTGAACACACTTTGGTACGGAGCTTGCGATGGGGAAGCAATTCGTTCGTCACCGGTTTTTTGGCGAGCCTCCGCAGTTCGTCAAATTCCAAGACAATGATCAATTCAAACATCACCATCCACGCCGACGTCGAGACGCTGCTCGCCCTCCCCAACCTCAAGGAAGCACGTGCGGCTCATGGCTCGTCCGAGATCCAAGGTAACGTGGCGCAGGGCACCGGCTGGCACCTTTACCCTGATTTGCGGATTCACTCACATTACGTTTGCGATCCCGACGCCTCAAAGAGGCAGCAGACTATGAAAGCGTTGGTCAAGCTCGGACAGGTTTCTCTCGCTGTGGCCACCAAGTTCGGAGGACAGCTCCTCGAGCACCAAGGACAGCGGACTCACCTGTGGATCCCGTGCTCGAATACGCCTGAGGGTCAACGTCAGATCCTTTCGGCTCTCCTTGAAATTGACTACCTCGTGCGAATGCATGTGCAACCACTTATTCCAAGCGGATGGAAAAGTTACGCCAGTTCGGCTGACTTCGGACCAACGGTTTTCGTTCGCAGCGCGGACCTCAACGGAGGAGACTCCATTGTCTCCCTCTCACCGGCGGCCAATCGGCCAGCCAAGGTTCTGTTTCAACTCACCGACGGCGAAATTTGGCTGGCAGGACAGAAGCACAATGCACGGGCCCTGTCTGCCGCGTTCGGCACCGAGCAGCGAGCAACGGCCGATCCGGCAACCGTCGCCGGGAACTTCAGCCAAGTTGACGCCTTCCGCGGCGAAGCCATGGTGAAATTTGCGAAGGAACACCCCATTGCAAAAGACAGCCTTGAGCCCTGTCTCGGTTACGTTTTCCGAGCCGATATTGACGGATTCTCCGCTCTGATCCAAGGAGCATTCAGCAGCCCGACTAACATGAAGACCGTGGTGGCTGGCTTCATCGCAGCTTCCCGCAACGTCAAGACTTACGCTGAATCGACTCCCATCGCTGCATTTGTTCAACTCCCATGGGCCGGCGATTGCTGCACACTGGTCGCTGTGGTTGCGGATCACTCTGAGTATCGGGTCGCTCGGGAATCCACTATCGTAGAGGTCGCCGTAGAGTTTGAGGCGCGGTGCGGAACCAAGATGCTGAGTCCACTGCTCGGAAATGTCGCTTGGGCCTACTCGCTCGCCGGTGGGGATGCGCACGGAAACCAAATCGGCAATCTTCTTATCGCGAACATCACTCTAGGAAGCCGCACGTTCATGGTCGGGGCCGGAAAAGGTATTCGCCGGAGCTTGGATGCCGAAACACAGATCACGATTCCGCGAGAGCAGACGTCTCTTTTCATCGAAGACAAGCCCAGCCTCAAGCCGCACCTGCGCGCAGAATTCGCGCCGGGAAATTCAAACTTTCACCTAGCCAAAGTGGCTGACCTCAAAAAGAGCAACGCCACCATCCAAGCCGGCATTCAGCCAGTCGCGACGACTACCAGCCAATTTCGTCCGACCCCTCGACCCTACTTCGGTGATCATTGAACGTTCAACGCCGATACCGCTATGCCCCCTTGGTGTGACGGCCGGAAAGCTTAAAGAACTTGTTGATTCCTGGACCGTAATTCCCGGGCCGGCTGCGAAGACGTATCGAGTAAGACTCCGACTCAACATCCACGCCGACCATGCCCCCCGTCCTTGCTGCAATCTGGTAATTGCTGTTCCGGCAAGGTGGGACCGTGTGCTTCCGGTGGTATGGACCGATGACGCTTGGGCATATAGGTCGATCAACTGGCACTCTCAGCCCAAAGGTAGATGTGATCTATGCTGGGTCCTTCCGCACGAGTGGATTCAATGGATAGACTTCTGGAAGCTCGAGGGTAAAAGCAATCGCGAGATTGCCGAACTAGCTGGTGATTGGCTAGTTACCGCGTGCGAACTCCTCATGCGGAGACACTATTTGGGACGCACGCTCGGACTCGCCCAATGGCCAGAGGCATGGCCCGCGCATGAGCACTTTGGCAAGGGTGTAGGCCAATTCTTGATTTCAAACTCGATCCCACACCGGCTGTATAGAAAAGACTTCCCGCCATGAACCCTCCCACCACCACCCCTACGCAATACGAGGCGCTCTATCTGCTCAGAAGCGGTTACAGCAACGCCCAGGATGTCATCCGCTTCCTCGACACCAAAGTGGCGATCATCAGCGCGGCGGTCACTCTGATGCTGGGCTACGCGGCCTGCCTCGCAAAATGGTGGATCGAGAAGGTTGCCGAAATCTCGCCCTCCTGGCACACTTGGGAGAAAGCCATGTTCTTCGTGCATCCGATCCTCCTCCTACTTGTAGGAAGCTTCGGGCTAGTCATCATCATAAAAGCGGCAAATGTTTGGAGGCCCAATCACAGCCCCCTTACGCAAGAGAATTTCACGGCTCTATTTCCCGAGTGGGACGGTAATCATGTTACCTTGGAGTTCGTGGACGGTTACTTGCGCAATTTGGCCAACAACGAATCACAAAGCCACACCTCAGTTGCGGCCGAATATGCGATCCAGTGCAGGGTCCTCGGAAAAATGCTCCATAATAAAATTTCGGCGGCCCAGAAGCTCTCTCCTTGGTTCACCAGGCTATACTGCGCCATCGCAGCCGAGACCATCGCGGTGATCTTCTGTGTCACATGGAAGATTTTTTGTCTCGCCTAGAAGAATTTGAACTAGACACCAACGTGGTGACAAAAACCGCAGGCGCAGCTCAACCCATGGTCGCCGATACCGAAAAAAACCATTACACTTCTTCGGGAAAGTTCACTACAAGCCAACACCGAAGGCCAGCTTCTAACCCCAATACCAACGACCGATGAAAGAACGCTTCGAAGGCCCAGAGAATCTACAAAAGCTGATTGACGCAATTTCCACCCAAAAACTTCTCACTGGTGTTCCCGAGGCCGCAGTCATGATCGCCAGTTGTGGCGAATTGTTCGAACTGACCGCGGGCGCCGACCTCATTCACGAAGGTGGTGGTGATGACGACGCCTACTTCGTCCTTCTTGGCCAGTTTTCCATCGTCGTGAAGGCCCAAGCAATTGCAACCCGTGGCGTCGGAGACTGCGTCGGCGAGATGTCTGCTATAGACTCCTCGCTCCCGCGGTCCGCGACTGTCAGGTCGGATGGCCTAAGCGTGGTGATCAAAGTAACCAGGAACAATTTCAACGCCATTGCCGATCACCACCCAACGATCTGGAAGAACATCTCGAAAGAGCTCACGAAGCGTCTGCACCAGCGCAACAAGCTCCTAACGGAGCCAAATGAGACACCCAGGGTATTCATCATCTCGTCCAAGGAAGCCTTGCCAATAGCATTGGAACTGCAGGCCATCCTCCGCCATGTTGCGCTGCCTGTCGCTTGGCCGGATGGGATATTCTTCGCATCTGGCTACGCCCTCGAGGCCCTAGAGCAAGAAGTCGACAAGTCCGATTTCGCGATCGCTGTCGCTCAACCTGACGACACTGCGACCAGCCGAGGAACCACCACAAGCGTTGTCAGGGATAACGTGATATTTGAACTAGGGCTCTTCATGGGACGGATCGGCAGGCGACGAACGATTCTTTTCCAGCCCGCTGGACAGGAGCTTCGACTGCCATCGGATCTGCACGGCCTCATGGCCGTGAGCTACAAGCTCGGCGACCCGAAGGACATCACCTCGCAAATCAGCGCGGCATCCCACGAAATTCGCAAGCTTATCGGAAACCTTGGCGTAAGGAAATCGCGTTATGGGGCTGAGTAGTGATCTTCAGAAATTCGTGAAGGATGTGTTCACGAATCAATGGCGAACCCGGAACGGGGTTGTGGTTCCCGATGATACCAGCGTTGCATTGTCGAACGACGGAGTGACAATGACGGCCACGGTGCTCTACGCTGATCTGTCAGACTCGACCGCATTGGTTGATAGTCACCCGCACGAATTCGCAGCTGAAATCTACAAGTCGTACCTTCACTGCGCCGCGAAGATTCTCCGGTCGGCGAATGGAACGATTACCGCCTATGACGGGGATCGCGTGATGGCTGTCTTCATCGGGGACAACAAGAATACCTCGGCGACGAGGGCGGCGCTACGCATCAACTGGGCGGTCAGCCACGTTATCAATCCGGCAATCGAGAAGCAGTATGGCCAAAACGCATACAAGGTCAGACAAGTAGTGGGGATAGACACAGGTAAGTTGCTTGTGGCTAAGACAGGCATCCGAAATGCGAATGACTTGGTTTGGGTGGGCACACCTGCAAATCACGCCGCAAAGCTGTGCGCGCTTAACAACTACGACACGTTGATCATTGAGGATGTCTATAAGAGGCTACACGATTCTGCTCGTTTTGCGGCGAACGCAAACATGTGGACGCGTATGTCTTGGTCCAAGATGGGGCGCGTCGTCTACGGTTCCAACTACTCCTGGGCACCGGAGTGAAGTATTTCCACCTACACATCCTGGGGGCGAATGAACGCGATCACGGGACGTAGGGACCTACGTTCCAGAAATCACCTCCAAGCGGAGGTTCCGGGCGTATGGGATCTGAAAGTGAAGACCAAAAATATCATCCACTTTCACACCAGAAGTGCCGTCCCAAGGATAGATCCTGAATCGTAGTCCGCGAGGTGCTAGCCATTCCTCGTTTTCGAGTGATCCTGCAGCTTCATCCGAGATCCGGAGAAGTTGAGTTCCAGACGGAATGATCACCAAAAGCAGATAGGACGGTGCTCCGGTTTGGTTTTTGGCGAAGAGGGCAGCTTCCAGCGGGTCGCGGCTGAGCGACAGGAATGACGAGCAGACAAACTCCTCTTCTCGTTCGCAGCTACGAAAGTCCTCTTCGGAGCACCCTCGGAAAAAGACCTGAGCAGAGTCACATGGATCCGCGCTGGCGATTTCCGCATCGAGTAGCCTTACCGCCTCGGCTTGGACATCCGAGAGTTGCCCACTGTGACGGAGCAAGGCGTTGATGTCGTATGCGAAAGCCCGGAGTCCACAGAACGAATCGTTTCTTCGGTAGTGTAGGGCTACCTCACCAGCGGTGATTGGAGCATCAGTCTGCATGAGTCGGATTCTGCCGGATTCGCGCGCCATTGAGGAAGCAGAAAAATGTCAGCACCAAACCATAATGGCGGCAGAGTAATCGAATTAATATTACTTCCAGGATCCTCACTCGGATTTTCCTTGGCGATGATTTGCGACGTTCACTCTGGAGAAAACATTTCAGGTCGATCCTTCAACCCTTGCCGTTAGGGGTGTCGATGCACTCAAACATGGAAGATGAAAGGCCAAGTCAACTCGCATCGAAAACCAGTTCAAGGCTAGGATTTAGAGAAGCCGCGTTCCTATTTTGTCAAAGCTTCAAATTTCCAATCCACTCCGACAGCATTGAAAAAAACCGTGAGCCAATCTTCGTGAACGCTGGAAGTCGATTCAACTACAGCTGTTCGGTAACGCTCCGGAATTTCGCGATTTTCGATTCCAAAGAGGTACCCGAGTAGCCGTGATATTTCCATCAAGGGAATGTCGAGGCCGATCAAAGCCCCTTTGGAAACCAATTCGATTTGCTTTTCCGAAGATTCAGGAGTATTCGGCGCGAGTAACGCCCCTCCGAATGCTGCGAACGTTCGCGACACTAATCGGTAGGTGTCGATGATTGCATTCAACTCGCGGTCGGATTCACTTTTTAAATCGGAATTTTGTAGGAGTTGGCCCATCCTAAAATAGGCCGGTACAAGCAAGTAAAAAAGAATCTCTGGGACATCGTCATGAGGACGCAGGCCGAGATCGTCGAGCATTCGGGCGTAGTCGGCTAGAACAGAGGCGTTCCTGAATTGTAGATAGTAGTTCAGTGATGCGAATGAATCAGTGAAATCGCCAATCGAGACGGGGATTCGTTGCGCGATTAACTGAATGGAAAGTTCATCAACCTCCAGAAATGCTTCAAGCAACCTCCATGCGTCGTCCTCGCGATCCGTCGCACACAGCAGGTCCAAAATCTCGATGATCGCTCGATAGTCTCTTTCCTTCGAATCAATCCTCAGGCGAAAGAACCCTTCGGCCTTTGCAATGTAAGCCGGGTCGCTTCGCCAAAGCTTCGCGAGAATGTCGCTCCCAAGCCTACCAAGAAAGGGGCAATCAAATTTTCTTTCAAGTCGATCTTCGACGATTTCCAAGGCTTCGACAAATCGGCTCTGCTTACACAATGCCATAGCCTTCCAGTAGTGGAAATGCGGCCATCGTATCTCAATGTTGGGATCGAGCTCCGAAGCTCGGTCCATGAGGTGGATCGCTTCGGTGCTGCTTTCGGAGATCATGAGTAGAACGTTTGCCTTGGTGCATAGCGTCTCAATCATGTCCGGCTTGAGTTCCAGGGCTCGATCAAAGCAAGCCACGCCTTCCTCCCTCTGTTTCATCTTGATGAGCAAAGAGCCGAGATTATTCCACGCTTGAGGGTATGTCGGGTCGATTTCCAAACACCGCCGGTAGTGAGCCTCTGCGATTTTCTGCTTTCCCAGGGCACCTTGGACATTTGCCAAATTATAAAAATCCACCGGCCTTCCTAAATTGAAAGCGATTGCAAGGAACTTCTCCTCAGCTTTCTTGAGAAGAAGGCGGGAATTAGATGCAATTCCCTGCTCTGCGGTGACCGAAGCCTGTAGCGCGATGAGGTTGAAGCGTTCAACATCGTCGTGCGTGCATTTCAATGCTTTGGAGGCACAGAAGAGGGCATGATCGTAGTCGTGCATGTGGTTGCAAACATGTGCGAGTGCCTTCCACGCGGCCCAGTTCATAGGATCAGCTTTGGTTTGGGCGGTCAGGGTGGCACGCAAACTCTCTGCGGAAGTATGGCGGAGCATTTCATCCTGATTCTCGTCGGTCAGGCCATGAATCTTGATCCGAGAAGCATGAAAACCCGGCGTGGGCGGGATTGAAACGCCCAGATGCTTGGAAGCTAGGTCTGCATGCTCTTCCTCCAATCGAACGCGAAACCAGCCTTCGTCGAGAATTTCAAGTTCGATCTGGTGGTGACCTCGGATTTCATTCTGCAATTTCTTCTGCTTTTCGACGGTGATCGAGCGGCTGCTAACGAATACAATCCGCTCTATGGTGTTACAGTTTCGCAGAATTTTTTTGATGTCACGGCGGAGCTTGACCTCCCATTTGACCTCCATGCTGAACTGAAACGCGATGCGGGCACCGCCACGCCTTGATTCAGTCCAATAACGCACCTCCGCATCCCTGCCGAGGTCCCTACTTTTCCCTCCCGGTATGATGCGTGAATGCCCCTCTCGAACGAGAAGGTCCACGCACAAGTTTTCGAATCCCCGTGACTCGATCGAGTGGTGGAGTGCATACAGGACGGGACTTGGAGTGGCCATGAATTGGGGTGAGAACTGAAAAGCTGAAATGAAGAGTAGAGGTTGAACCGCCAAGGTGCGACGGACGCTAAGGAACGCGGAGGGAAGAGGGTGATTCGGTGTTTAGGGTAGCGTTTCGCGTCGCGGCCAGTCAGAAACATTTTAGGATATACTATTTCACTTGTTCCTCGAAGTCTGTATTACGGAACTTACGATAAACTTCAATCAGACGATTCTCCGCAGCTAGCACACTTTTACGAAGGCTTCGTTTTGGTCTTTTACCTTTCATTACCGCGTAAAAAACCGCTTCATTAATTCTCTCGCGAAGGTCGTCGCCAGCTTTGACCAGGGCTTCTGCAGCAGATGGATAACGCTTCACATGTGCGGCCCAACTCGGTAGACGAGCAAGGGTGTTGAGGGAATCAGTGATGCCCCATAGCGGATACCTAAGGGTGCTTCTGCATTTCATTAACTTGGCCTTTGCCTGTGAACCCTTAACAACCCAAGCCTTCTGGGACTCTGGGCTCTTAGTCTTCAATAAAATCGAAGATGTTGCAATGATCTGATGGAGTCCGTCTGAGAGCTCCCCCACATTTTCTGTGAGCAAGTCGCGAAATGCGCCACGTGAATCCTGCCGCCGCGAATTTAAAAGCGTTATAAATGTTGTAATTAGGGAAATCAATATTGCCGCTCCGGCAGCAGCCAGAGTTGCGAAAGGTTGGGTAAACCAGGTTGGCATAATGTTGTTTGGATGGAGGCTCTGCGTTCGAGCGGTTGACGAGTTTAGTCATGCGGTGTGAACGGCTCTGTCATGCTGGCGCAGGCGGGATGGTGTATGTCGTGATGAGGTGCTTGAGGTCGATAATGGTGAATGCCGGACTCCTGCGGTGAAGCATGGCGTGGCAGTTCGGGCAGACGGGGCGCAGGTCTTGGATGGGGTCCACCTCGTATTCTTTGGCGATGGAAGCGATTTCCTTGAGGTGGTGGACGTGAATGAAGTCCTTGCCGATGGGGCCATAGGTTTTGGCGAAATCAAAGCCACAGACCGAACATGCATGTCCGTAATGGGCAAGGCAGGCAGCGCGTGCGGCGGTGTTTCGTTCATAAGCATTGACGAGCACCTGGCGAACGCGGCCTTCGAGATGGGTGGTGGTAGGAGGGATTTCCTCGGGAGAGTCGAAAGAGGCCGGCGTTGCGGGAAGAAGCGCGAGGTGTTTGGCCAATACCTGACGATGTGATTCCAAGCGGTCACCCTTGAGGCCGAAGTAATACTCGAGGTGCTTTCCAAGCGCATCGACGGCACGAACGTAGGCATCGTCCCCAGAGTCCCGGCGAATCCATGTCAGGTAGTCGTCCGTATTGGCGGTGCTCATCGCCCTCGTATAACGCTCTCCTCTGAGCATGTGGCGGAGGATGTAGATGAGGTCCGACGCGCTGCTGGGGTTCAAACCTAACTGAGCCAGTTTGGCCTTGGCATCGGTTGGACGCATTTTTCCTTCGTAAACCTCGCGACCCAATTCGTAGGCTTTCTGGTAATGTGCTTGGGTAATTTTCATAAGAACAATTCAAGTATCCAACCCAGGCATGTCAGATTGGGGGTCCACGATCCCTCCAAAATCTCGGAAATACCGTATGGATTCCCGATTGAACGAAGGGTCTTCCCTTCGCCAAATTCCCCTGCATCCCATGTAAACCGGTTCGCCGAGTTCGGGATAGGGATGCCAATAGTATTCAGCCACCAGCAGCACGTTCTCGTGCCGAAGCCAATCCCAGTCCGAGATCCACGCATAACACCACAACTGAGCCCTTACATTCTCCCAGCAATTGTCTGGAACCGCAGGGTAATCATAAACCCCCGTGCGAACCTTTCGCTCCACGATGATCACTGCCTTGTGTTTCCTGTCGTCGTCCGACTGCAAGACCAGATCCGGCCTGCATCGCATTGGAGATCCATTGACCGTTAAAAACCGACATTCGAGAGCTTTCTCATCCGCTCCTTTTGACTGCCCTTCGAATAACACCTTCCACTTTTGGATTGGAGGCTGGTCCGTAGCGAGGCATTGAGACGCAAGGGCGCGACACTGGCGATGGGTTTCTTCAGAGATCGCACCGATCCATTTCTGATGTTCACCGATGGCTGCGCTGACCGGAGTCTGGTTCCCACCTTTGGTTTTCCGGAAGACAAACTCAGAGAACGCAGTGGCCGTCGGATGTGGAGTGGGCATACGGATTTCTGAAGAGGATTGGTTTTTCCCTACGCCCTGTGTTTATTCGCCAGCCACGCCCGGTTGAGCCGGATGTGCTGGGCAGGATTAGTGATGGGGATGGCTTTTTGGTTGAGAACTGGCAGCGGGCTGGTGTCGTTGGCGGGGACTAACAGCCAGAGGCCATGGATGCCATTCACGCGGCCGATGTCGGCGATGATGCCGCTGAGCAGGTGCATCTGGTCGTAGCGGGCCAGCAGACCCGGATGGACGATGAGCGGGGTGCGATCCGGCGAGCGGAGGGCATTCGAAATATCAGGCAGGCAACGCTCGACGAGGATTTGGAGGTTTTGCCAATCGGCGGAATCGTGGGTCGCTGCGGCGTCGGCTTTGAGGACCACGTTCCAATCCGCGCCCGCGGTCCCCGCCTCGCGCTTCATCAGATCGATGAAAAGCCGGTCGAGATCGCGGAGATCGATGTCGAAGCGGCGCTGCAACTCGGTGCAGGCCTGTTCTTCGGCACCTTGGGGGACGGATAGGGTGAGGAACGATCCATTGCGGGCGGCAAAGCCAAGTTTCTCCTCGATGATCAGCGCCTCGGCCACTTCGGGGGAAAGATCGCCGCTTGGCCGGACGGGACCGGAGCGGGTGCTGAAGCGGGACGTGAGCGTAACCGACGAGTGGAGGGAGAGTCCTTCCGCGCCGGGTGTCTGATAGGCTCCGCAGCCATCGGCGGCGTCGGGTTGCCATTTGAGATCGAGTCCGACTTCTTTCAGAAGGTCGTCGAGATCGGGACGGCCCGGCATGGGAGCTGCCTGTGGCAGACGTGCCGCCACTCGATTGCGGATTTCCTCAATAGTGAGGGTGCCTCCAAACAGGGCGTTCTGGGTAAGAGCCAGCGCTTTGACCGGGCTCATGCCAATCGGATAGATCTCCATCCGGCTGGATAGGGCCGCGTTTTCCGATGCGGCCACAGCGACTTGACAAAGCCGCAGGTCGGTGGGAGCGGCGACGCCTTCGGGGAATGCCGGCGCTGGCACCGCATGCAGCGAATCCAGCACGGAACCAGGGCTGGGAAGGGGATCTGCTCTGGCCAAGGTGTCTGCCAGATGACCAAGGGCCACCGCATAGTTTTTCAACTCGGGTGCCAAGGCAATGAAGATGCGGCCACCACTGCGGTACTCTTGGAAGCGTGGTTGGGCGAGGCCCCGCTCGGTTTCGAGAGCGGCGCGGGTGGCGACGGATGCCATCTGGGTCCGCTTGGGTTCCTCGAAGGTGGAGCCTCGGGCGGTGAGGACGGCGGCAATCAGCTCATTGTGGTTGAGCACTCCGGCCTGCGCGTTGAGGATTTCATGAATGAGATCCCGCAGACTGGTGATGGATGGAAAGCGTTTGCAGCGTTCGCGCGCCTCGGTGACGCACTGGCCCACGCGCTGGCGTGTGACGCTGAGACGCGTGGCCAGATCGGTTTGACTGAACCATTCGCGGGCGGCTTCGTTGTCGGCCAAGCCGAGGAATGCTTGGAGGACTTCCTGTTCCGCCACGCGGTCCTTACCGCGGCCGATGATCGCAACCTGCCGGGCGATCAGATCGACGCTGGCAAAGGCGTCGCCCGCCGACTGGTCGTCCTCCTCCGCTGCCTCGATGGCTTTGATGGCATCCGTTTCAAGATCGGGGAGTCGTTCGCGCAGGGCTTTGACGAGAGCGCCGAGTTCACGACGGGTTTTGTTCCCAACGCCGGGAAGCCGATAGATCCGCCGCAGCGGGAAACTAACCAGCTCCGAAACCGTGACGAGATTGAGCCGGTCCAGGGTATTGAGCAGGCGCGTGCTGAGGCTCAGCAAGATGAGCTGGGTGCCGGGAGTGACGAGGTCCGGAAGCTGATAGGGAAGACCTCCGGGTTCGAGTTCGTCTTCGGACGGATGGGCGGTCCGGCTTTTCTTCCGGTCGTCTATGGTGGCGAAGACGTCGCTCCACGCCTTGAGCATTTCGTCCGGGTTGTCGAAACGCTGGCGGTGATCGCGGCGCAGGGCCTTTTCGAAAAAGCGGACGAAACGATCCCGCAGGTCGGGGTCGAAACGCTCCGGCAGGATGGTCACTTCAGCCCGGATGGACGCGGGATCAATGTTCTTGCCCTCGCCCCAGGTGGGCAACACACCGGTGGCCATTTCGTGGAGTGTCATGGCGGCGGAGAAGCACTCGGAACTGATGTCCCAGCGCTTCACCTTGCGTTCGGAGATGAAGGGATCGAGGTAGCCGGGTGTGCCGACGCTGATGTCTTCCGGGGACACCTTGGAGAGCGAGAAATCAAACAGGCAGAGTTGATTTTGTTTCTTGCCGGGAGTTCGGATACCCATGTTCTCGGGCTTCAGGTCGCGGTGCGCGATGCCGCCGGCGTCGTCAAGGTCGCGAATGGTGCGGAGGAGGTCGTCGCCAAAGCGCTGAAGGTAGGTGAGGTCCAGCCTGCCTTCCTCACGGAGATAGCGGGCGAGGGTTTTCTCCCCGGCGGATTCCATGGTGAAGCCGACTAGTTCGCCGAAATCCAACCATTTGAAGGGCGCGACCACGATGCGCGAGCGCACCTTTTCCTGAATGGTCTGAAGCACCTCGAACTCTTCCTTGATGCGGGCGTTATATTGGCTGGCCCGGGCGACTTTGAGCACTTGCTCGTCGCCATTGAGATCCACCAGATAAACGATGGAGACCGAACCGGATCCGAGCCGCTTTTTCACGACGTATCCGCCGGGGAGCACGTCGTTTTTCAGTGCTTCAAGAGGATTCGCGAGGGCTGACTCGTCGGGTCGGGTGAGTTCTTCTTCGACAAGTGTGAGGCCAGCGAGGAAATCTTCCACCGATTCGCGGTCCTCGCCGATGCTGTTGGCAGTGGTGCGGACCAGATCGACCAGAGAATCCACCGCGCCGTCCATGGCCTCGCTGATGTTCAGGCCGTTGCTGAGGCTGTTTTTGAGCTTCTGCTGGAGTTCGGTAACTGAGGATGCGGGAGCTTGGCCGGTGAAAAGCAGGTAGGTGAGCGCACCCAGGGAGAAAACGTCGAGTTCGGTGCCGCCGTCGGCGTTTCCCGCGATGGCCTCGGGCGCGATGTAAACCAGCGAGGAATCCTCGATCAACTGGCTGGCGTGGAGGGTCAGTGACATCCGGGTGACGACGTGGGACGTGCCGGTTCCCGAGAGGCGCGCGCCTGTCTGCCAGTTGAAGATCTGGATGAGGGGTCGGCCTTTTTCATCGCGCTTCACGAGGATGCTCTGTGGCGACAAACTGCGGTGGATGATTTTCCTGCCGTGCGCGTAGGAGATCACCTCGGCAATCTGCCTCAGGATGTCCAGGCGCTGATCTACCGGGAGTGAGTCGCCTTCCTCGCGCAGGAAGTGGTCCAGTCGGACGCTTTCCGGATCACGGCGGAAGAAGAGCACGGGGCCGTATTCGCACTCGGTGGGTGGGTCCGCTTTGAGAATCGCGGGGTGATCGAGGCGTTCGAGGATTTGGAATTCGCGGGCGGCGGCTTTCTCGGTGATTTCGCGGTCCTCGCCCGTGAGTTGCCGAGAGAGCATGTAGATCCGGGCGCAACGGCGGGTGGAGGAGTGGCTGACATGATGGGCCAGCCAGTCTTGATAGAGCCCGGTAGGGCTGTCAAAAACCAGATCGTCCAGAATGAAGTCCCCGACCTTGCGAGTTTTCTGAGAGGGCTTGATGCCGGCCTGCTCCATCGCCTGGGTGATGGCCTTGATGAGCGGGCGATTCACCGGCGGGGTGTCATGTTGCCGCAGGCCGGGGCATTCGCGCCGTTTGATGGCTCCGATGATGCCGGGGCGGGTGGTTTTTTCCGCTGGGTTTTCGGAATCCCGGAAGGTGACACCGAATGTCGCGTTTCCGGTGAGGTGGGATTTCGCCTCTGCGTGTGACAAGAACACGAGGGGCTCGATGAACAGATTGCCATCGCGGAAGGCCTTTTGGCGGCTTAGCAGGCTTTTCAGGCGCTTGCACTTCCGGTTGGCGAGGATGAGCGGGTTCTCCACGGTTTTCCGGCGACCCTCGTGGTGCCAGGTCCAGTCCTGCGCGTCACCCCAGAGATGCCCGGGGTTGCTCTTGATCTCGATCAGGAAAATTCCCTGCGGGCAGGCGACAAGCACATCGACCTCGTTAATGGAGCCATCATCCGCGATGAACTCGAAGTTGGCCCAAGCCCGGTAGTTGTCCTGGGCTGGAAAACGCTCATGAATGAAGTCGAGGGCTTCCTGCTCCCAAGGGAACTGGGAGCGAGCCATTGTTTTCCAGTGCTTGTCGGAAGATGCCATTGGGTCGGGAACTGGATCGAGAGCCGACGCTCCGAAGTGAAGTTAGGCCTACGCAGTCAATAGGATTGGAAGTGCCAACACAACGGCAAAACCGGGAGTCGGCCCGTCTATCACGTTTTATCTCCGTGATCGAAGGAACCGCATTTCATGGCGAGATTTGAAAGCGGTTTTCAGTGAATCGCGCCGTGATTGGCATGAACTTAGTCTTCACGATTCCGGAGGGTTGGTGCCTGAGGCTGCCCATTTCACCTTTGCGAGTTTGCCGGTTCCTTTTCCTAGATCCCTCCGATTGATCATTCTCGCTTCGAAGCGCCAATCGTCGGTGATGCGGACGACAAGCAGCTTGCTGAAGTTTCCCGAGCGTTTCACCCCGACCACGTCGCCGGCTTTTTCCGGGGAGATGGTTTTTACTTCGACAAAGTCGTTGCCGAGTTTGCCATCGGAACCCGGAACGTGCGGGCGGTGGCGCTGGATGCCGAACTTGATCTCTGCATAAAACTCCCCCAGTTCTCCCCAAATCTGGAGATACCGGCCGGTGAGGGAGCGGTATTCGATGGCGGCATCCACCAGTGATTCAAAATTTCGGACAAGCGCGACGGATGACTTGGGGAAAGCCTCCCGGATTTCGTAGTCGTGGCGATATTCCTCGATATCGTCCCACGAAATCCAGTCGCCGTCATCCCAGAAGCCGCTGGTAGGATCATGAGGCATGGAGTCGAACATGTGTGAGTTTAACAGAAGAGCCTGCGGAGAATCGAGGGTAAAGGTGGAAGCTGAGCGATGATCTCCCCCTGTCCGTAGAAACTGCGCGGCCTCACGTGACACACCCGGATAATCGAGCCCTCCATCGGCGTATTGTGCCCGTCGAGGACCGGAAACGAGGAACACCCTGCTTCAGCAGGAACTAGTCATCCGGTATCGACCTGATCCGGGGTGTCGTTTTTCGCAATTTTGTGCAATGTTGGTAGTGAGCCGGGTCGTCCCCGAGAGGCTCATCTAGCTATCGCATTTCATGCGGAATGGCGGTTCAATCTGGAAAGAAGAGTTTGAAAAACTTGAGTTTCCGGCTGAACCCGCCCCGGGGATCCTAAGGGGCCGGCGGATGCCCCCCTTAGCAAGATAGACATACGCCATGCACTCACGTAACGCAGTGTAGTTGTTGTGTAATGGCGTATGTCTATCTTGCTTAAAAGGGTGGGATTTTCCACCGCTCTTAACGAGCGATTGGCGAGTTCGTCGACCGTTGAGGAAGACTCTCTGGGGGCCGTTGGCGGACATCTTCGTGAGCATTGGCGAACAGGGTGAACCGTTGAGGCGAACGATGGGTGAGCATTGCGAACTGGCGGCGACATTGGGAAGCGGCGGGCGAGGATTTCCGTTGGATCTTCGGACGAGACGATTGGCTGAGGCATGGCGAACTTGCATGGCGAACTTGCATGGGGAACTTGCATGGGGAACTTGCATGGGGAACTTGCCAAAAAAGGCATCGCTCTTAACGAGCGATTGGCGAGTTCGTCGACCGTTGAGGAAGACTCCCTGGGAGCCATTGGCGAGCATCTTCGTGAGCATTCGCGAAACGGGGTGGACCGTTGAGGTGAACGATGGGTGAGCATTGCAAATCGGCGGGCGAGGATTTCCGTTGGATCTTCGGACGGGGCGATTGGCTGAGGCATGGCAAACTTGTGGACCGGGGGTGACGGCCGGCGCATTCGGAGCGACAGAAGTTACAAAGAAAAACCGCCTCCCCGGTAAAGGGAGGCGGTTTTGGGGAATCTAAGATTACTGGTCCCCCATTGTTGGACCAGGTTTGACTTTGGACCTTGGCGTTTTGGGTTCCTTGCCGTTGGGTTCCGTGGCGGTTTGATCGGTGGCAACGGGTTCGGTGGCGGTGGCAGTGAGTTCCGTGGCGGTGGGTTCGGTTGCGGTGAGGTCCGTGGTGGTGGGTTTCGTGGCTGAGGGTTCAGTGGTGGTGGGTTTGCTGGTAGTGGGTTCCGTGATGGTGGTCGGCGTGTTGGACTTGGTCACTTTGATCTCCTGCATGGCAATGGCTTCCTCCTTGAGTCGGTCACGTTCTTTTCGCCGGAGCTTGAGGTTGGAGTCGCCAGACCACACGCCGCTTGCGGAAAATCTTGTCGAACTGGGTTCACAGGTGATTGGTCGTCATCGGCCGCTAGCGGTCTTGAAAATTCAAATTTTGAGAATTCAGCTCGCTCTTGTATCTTCGGGTTCCGTGCTTGTAGGCCTCTTGGAGACTCGATTTGGACGAAAAGTGAGAAGAAATCGGCCGCTAATTCGCAGCGGCGACCAATCCCTGTTGCACCCTGCACTACGCAGCAGGCTGGCACGGCGGGGGACTTCGATTTCTTCGTCGTAATTGTTCTATCAAACCCATGAAACCCACCTACGTCCTTTTGAGTCTCGCCGCGCTGATCTGCACCCATTTCGCTCATGGCCAGCCTGTCCCGGATGAGGTCCCATACCGCAATTCGGAAATACCGGTGGAAGAACGGATCCGTGATCTGTTGGGCCGCATGACGCTGGAGGAAAAGAGCGCACAGCTCTGCACCGCATGGGTCATGGAGGATGTGGCCGATGAAAACGGGATCTTCGATGCCGAGAAGTCAAAACGGGTTTTCAGCAATGGGTTGGGTGGATTCGGTCCTGTGCGGCTGGATATCTCTGCCGAAATCGCTTTCCGGAATACGGCTCAAACGTTTGTCCGTGACCACACACGGCTCGGCATACCGCTGGTGTTCCACGAAGAGGGCTGTCATGGAATGCTCGCTCCGCAAGCCACTTCATTTCCCGCACCCATTGGCTTGGCCAGTTCGTGGAATGAAGAATTGACCGAGAAGGTATTTGAGGTGGTTTCCGCTGAAATGAGGGCGCGTGGCGTACAGCAGGCGCTCACCCCGATTGCCGATATCTGCCGCGACCCGCGCTGGGGACGCGCGGATGAAGTGATCGGAGAGGATCCGTTTCTCGTAGGCCGGATGGCCACCGCCATGGTGCGGGGATTGCAGGGGCGCGAGCCCAATGCCATCGGGTCCGACCGGGCGGCGGCGACTCTCAAGCACATGGTTGGCCACGGCGCGCCGGAAGCGGGAGTGAACCGCGCCCCGGCCCACCTCGGAAGGCGCGAGGTGATGGAGTTGCACTTGATGCCGTTCCGGATGGTTCTCGCCGCCGTCCCTCCTGCCGCCTTGATGCCCTCTTACAATGAGATCGACGGGATTCCCTCTCACGCCAGTCGCTGGCTGCTGCAGGATGTGCTCCGTGGAGAATTTGGTTTCCGCGGGCTTGTCACCTCCGACTATTCCGGCATCAAGGATCTAGCGAATTTCCATCATGTCTCCGTGGACGAGGCGGATGCGGCATTGCTGGCATTCAATACCGGGGTGGACATGGATCTGCCCGATGGCGTGAATTTTCGTCACCTGCCCGAGCTAGTCACCGCAGGTAAAATTCCCGTCGCACGTCTCGACGACGCGGTCGCCCGCATGCTCCGACTGAAGTTCCGGCTTGGATTGTTCGAATGCTGGGAAGCCGATGCCGCGAAGGCCGAAGCGCTGGCAAACCTCGCGTCCTCCAAGGCCCTTGCCTACCGGGCGGCGGCGGAATCGATCGTGTTGTTGAAAAACAGCAACAAGACCTTGCCTTTATCGAAAGAAACCTGCGGCAGGATCGCCGTGATCGGCCCCCACGCCGACGATACACGGCTTGGAAGTTATAGCGGTGAGCCACTCTATCGGGTGAGTCTGGTGGATGGTCTCCGGCGCGCCTTCGACAATCCAGATCGGGTGACCCACGCCAAAGGCTGCTCGATCACAAAGATCGATTCGACCAGTCCCATGAACGCCTGGAAAAAAATCGATGATTTCGAATTTCCAAGTGCTGCGGAAAACCAGGCGGACATAGCCGCAGCGGTGGAGATTGCAAAAAAAGCGGATACCATCGTGCTGGTGCTTGGGGAAAACGAGCTGATTTGCCGGGAGTCATGGGCGGAAAACCATATCGGCGACCGCGCGTCACTCGAATTGATAGGAGCGCAGCAGCAACTTGCGGACGCGGTGTTCGCACTCGGAAAGCCGACCATTGTCTACCTGATGAACGGGCGTCCGCTCGCCATCCCATCGATCGTTGAAAAGGCCGATGCGGTTCTCGAAGGTTGGTATGCGGGACAGGAAACCGGCAATGCCGCGGCTGACATCATCTTCGGCAATGTCAATCCGTCCGGAAAACTTACTATCACCATTCCTCGATCCGTCGGCCAGGTGCCGATTAGTTATGACCAGAAGCCCTCGTCACGGGCATTTACCTATCTCGATGAGAAACGGACACCGCTGTTTGCCTTCGGTTCCGGACTGAGTTATACCGATTTCAGTTACGGCAAGCCTGAGGTCGAACCCGCCCAAATCAAGCCTGACGGTAAGGCCATAGTCCGGGTGAAAGTCACCAACACCGGTTCGCGGACTGGCGACGAGGTCGTGCAACTCTATGTCCACGACTTGGTGGCCTCCGTCACGCGGCCGATCAGGCAGTTGAAAGGATTCCAACGGATCACTCTCGAGCCGGGTTCCAGCTGCACCGTTGCTTTTCCTCTTTCCGCCGATGCGCTTTCCTTCATCGGAATCGACATGAAAAGTGTCGTTGAGCCCGGAACTTTCGAGGTGATGGTCGGCGGAAATTCGGAGACGCAGAACAAGGCCGAACTCGAAGTGATCCAGCCGTGATGACTGACGAAGATGGGAGCACCTGGTTGATTTCCGGCACGGTCATTTGGACTGCCGCTCCGTCCGTGTATGCCCTGCGCAATCTCGATCCCGAACACACGTGGGTTGGAGTTTTGACCGGAGGATGGAAAAATCCAGCGGGCGAATCATTACGCCAACTGTGATGGGCGACCATCGCCTTTACTGGATTGATCGCGAAATCCGGCAGCACTGGAGCATCGAGAAGAACTGACTCTTGATCTTGCACACCGGATTCCGCGAAGACCACAACCAAACCTACATCAGGGCTGAGAAAAACCTTGGAGCCCTGAACGGATCGTTAGCAATCTCCTCAAAATCGATTAGTCCGGAAATCGTAAGCCTAGTACAAATAAACGCCATAGCTGTGATGTCACAGCTTCTCGCAGGTGATTTTCCTGGTTACTCCGTTGACTCGCACCGTTACCTCGCGGGACTCGGGTGAGGTGATGCGATAGGATGTAACCTTGCCGGCCTGCCATTCCATCGCCACTTGGAAATTGCCGCGGGCGCGCAGGCCGCTGACCTTGCCGGTGTCCCATGATGTCGGTAATGCCGGCAGCAGTTCGAGAACCGGTTGGCCGTCGGCGGTGGATTCCTGGCTCTGGAGCAGCATTTCAGCCACCGCCGCGCAGCCGCCGAAGTTGCCGTCGATCTGGAACGGCGGATGCAGGCAGAACAAGTTGGGGGCTCCACGGTTGATCAGCATGGAGAGCATTCTCTCGGCGTGGTTGCCGTCGTGGAGGCGTGCCCAGAAGTTGGCTTTCCAAGCCATCGACCATCCGGTGGAGGCGTCGCCGCGTCGTGCCAGGGATAGCTTCGCGCCCTCAAAGAGTTCGGGCGTCGAAGGATTGATCTCGCTGCCCGGGTGGAGTCCCCACAGGTGTGATGAATGGCGGTGGTCGACTTCGGTTTCTTCAAAATCCTCGTTCCATTCCATGATGCGACCATCCGCATTGAGGCGGGTGGGAGCGAGTCTTGCCCGATTGGCATCCAGTTGATCCGCAAAGTCCGGATCCTGTCCAAGGATGCGTGCGGCGGCAGCGGTGTTTTTGAACAAGTCGCGCGTGATTTGCTGGTCAAAGGTGGAACCGATACTCAAGGCCTCCTTATGGCGCTGCCCGTTCTTGTCTTTGTAGGCATAGAGGTTCTCGGGGGAGTTAGACGGAAGGACGAGCAGTTCCTTCGTCTTCGGTTGCTCTACGAGTGTCGCCAGCATGAACTCGCTGGCGCCACGCAGCACCGGGTAATGCTCGCGGAGAAACTTCTCGTCGCGGGTGAAGTCGTAATGTTGCCAGATATGCTGCGTGAGCCATGCACCGCAGGTGGGCCCGATGCAGGCTGCCAGGTTGCTTGGCGAGGTGTCGAACCATGGATTCTGGGTATGATTGGCCATCCATCCAGGCGCATTGAAATAGGCTTTGGCTGTCTTTTGTCCTTCCTTGGCAACGTCCTTAATGAAGCGCATCAGTGGCAAGTGGCAGTCGGATAGGTTGGCAACCTCCACCGGCCAGTAATTCATTTGGAGGTTGATGTTGCTGTGGAAGTCGCCACGCCATGGAGTTTCGCATTCCTCCGCCCAGATGCCTTGCAGATTAGTTGGCAACGGCGAATCCGGACGTGAGCCCGAGACCACCAGATGGCGGCCGAACTGGAAGTAGAGCAATGCCAGTGACGGGTCGGGGGAGCTTTCCTGGACGCTGACGCGCTCCGGGGTGGGCTTCTTAGCATTGGGTCCTTCGGGAAGCACCAGTTTCACCCGGTCCATGTAGCTTCGGTGGTCTGAAGCCGCAGCGTCGCGGATCGTATCGAAGGGTTTTGCCAGCGCCGTTTCCACTCGCATGCGTGCAAGAGTGGCAAAGTCCTTGTCGTTATAACTGGTGCCCGCGGATACGATGAGGGTCACCTCGTCGGCCCCTTCGAAAGTCAGACCGTCGGCGGCGGTGGACACCTTGCCACCTTGCGCGCTCCCGCCTAACAGGCCAGCGAATCGTATTCCTTCTCCGCCACCACCGGGCTTGTTGAACAACATTTGTCCTTCCATGAGTTGCAACCTGCCGTCAGCGCGGAGGGTGGCGTGCTGCTCCCGTTGGAGTGTCGCTGTGAATGAAATTGCGCCGGGTTTGTCGGCCTTCAATCGGAGGGCGATGACTTCATCGGGTTTGGAAACCACCAGCTCGCGGGTGAACGTTACGCCATCTTTCGTATAAATTGTTGTGGCCACACCGGTCATGAGATTCAGATCGCGGCGGTAATCGGCTGGGAACGGGTCAGTCTCCTTGCCGCTGTTGAGAATCAGGCGGCCAAGCGTCTGGTAGCAGCCAAACTGATTGCTGTCATTCCACCCGTCCACGCCATTGACATACTTAAATGCAGCCTCAATCGTTCCTGCCGCACCCGGGATGTCACCGGATAGGAGTTTCTCGCGCACTTCCGGCAGGCATTTGTAAGCTTCATAGTTGTTACCGTCATACCGGCCTCCCGACCAGAGCGACGACTCGTTGAGCACGATGCGTTCATCGGCCACGCCACCGAAATCCATGGCCCCGAGGCGGCCGTTGCCCACGACGCTGGACTCGTGGAACGACTTTGCAGGCTTGGCAAACCACACGCTCATCGGTTCGGTGGGTGGGGTTACGAGTTTGTCGGCACGCACCACGTTGCCGCTGAGTGCGAGCGAAGCAAGCGACAGCAGGGTGGAAAGTCGATGAAATGCCTGCAGTCGTTGGCTGGTGGTGGGTTTGGCGGTCGCGTGGTTTATTCCCATGGGTCTTGGAGGGGTCTGCTAGGATTCGGATTTTGAGGATAAGTATGTCGAAAGCGACGGATGCGGGACCTGAGGGAAAACGAAGTTCAATAGGAATGGTAACCTTCGGCAAAGAGTGGCGTGAAATGCCACCGAGGTCGAAGTGCGTGTCTGTGGCCCTTGACCGACCATTCCAGAGAATGGCGCTCTCACGTAGAACATGTGGTGGTTTCCGTGCTTTCACACCTGGCTGATTTCAAAGTTTTGTGGCATGAATCAGGATCACTCCATGCGATGGGACTCGTGCGGAAAAGGAATCTGCGAAATTGCCGAGATCCTTTTGCCTCCAAACGTCCCGCAGACCCTGTGGACCGCTAATACCCAGCATCTTCCAATCCAGCGAGATCACCTGTGCGGTTTCATTGCGATTGAACATGCCAAAGACTTTGGAGCCATCAGCTAGGTCCTTTACGATGATTTCGATTCCATGCTCATTAAGTAGTGTGCGGCCCGCGACTGCCCGCTCATCCTGTTGGATCGCCAACACTTCGGAATTGGTCAGCAGTCCGACCGTGAAGTCGTCCATTTGTTCGACTGGGCAACCAATCAACATGGGAGCGGACCACAGTGACCAAAGGGAAACATGAGTGTATTGTTCGTCCGGTGTCAGTCGTGAAGGGCGTGGTTGCTCGTTCTCATTTTTCTCGATCACGTCTCCTACGACCAACATGTCCGCATCCGGGAAACGCCCAGGCCCGCTGCTACCGCCTTTTTCCAGCCATGCCCGGTGACCGTCCCATACCTGGAGCAGATTCAACAAAAAACCAGGGCCGTCCCAACGGTCCTTTAGATCGCCAGTGGTTCGCCAAGAATTCGCTTTTTTCTGAATCAGGGCGGCGTGTTCGATGGGAGCTGAATTCGAGAGTGAATAGGTAATATCGCGTCCCGAAGCTTTGAGCGCATCCGACATTCGGGTAATGCTTTCAGGGTCATTCGGGTTCCAGTCATACTTCAGATAGTCAATTCCCCAGTCCGCCCACTGCCTTGCATCATTCGCTGCGAACGAATATTTCCCAACTCTCCAAGAACTGTTCCTGCCTGTATCGTCTTTGACGCCGGATGCAACCCACTCTCCCTCGGGATTGTCCGCCGAGCCACCTGGGAATCCGGCGTAACTTGTCACCCAAGGCGTCGAGTAGATCCCGACTTTCAAGCCCATGGTGTGGATGGCTTGCACCATTGCCTTCATGTCTGGAAATTTTTGGTTGGGTTGCAGCGCGTGGGAAGATCCGTCCCGACTGCCCTGCCAGCAATCGTCGATGTTGATATAGGTCCAGCCGTGAGCGGCCAATCCTTTTTTCACCATCGCTCTGCTGGAGGCCAGGACCTTGTTTTGATCAATCTGAGCTCCCCAACAATTCCAACTGTTCCAACCAAGGGCCGGTGTTAGCTGGATCGCATCACCAACAATTATCGAAAACTGCCGGTGGTTGCTTCCAAGGGAATTGCTCACCTTGAATGTCATCGTGTGGCGACCCGGTTGCGATGCTTCGATTCGCCCAGTGATTTGGCCCGTATGCACATCAACCTGCAACCCTCGGGGTAATCCTTCGATCTGATAGTCAAGTGGTGGTTTCCCCGTGGCCGGGATGGTGTAGAGAAACGGAGAACCAGGGCGGACTCCAAAGACTGGCGCGCCATGAATCTTTGGTGTCGGGGTGGGGGGAGGTGTTAAGATGTAGCGTCCCTGTCCAACCGGGGGATCGTAGGCTTCACCCGCCTGTAAAGCGAGGGGGCCGAGGGCTGAAATCCAGATAGATGAGAGATAAATGATTTGGATTCTCATGATGGATATCTAATTTTTATTGTTATGATGTATGGAGTTGGACGGGGAATTCAGCCATTGTCAAAATGCTGGGGATGATCCTGAAACGGCCCGCCACCGCCGTGGATAAGAACCACGCCGTGAAATTTCGTGCCGGTCCTTGATTCGCCAAAGGTGACAGGCGAGGCGCAATAGGGGGAGACTTCGGGCGAATGATGCTGATTGCTCTTGCAGGTGAATATTGCCATTAAAGAAGAATTGTCGCGTTCGCCACGAAAGTGGCTGAATATTAAGTAATTCATTTCCGCCCACCGATCCGACCCGCCATGTCGTCAGGGCGCGCTGACGTGATTCCCGTCATTCTGGTCGAACAGTCGGAGATACTGGGCTGGACCTCAGCCGCGGCTTCCGCCGAATCCTGGCACGAGCAAAAGTTGCAGGGGATTTGAGAATCGGACCGACTCCGAAGGCTGGTTTAGGTGTGAATTCGGGGATTCGGCCGATTTCGTTAAAAAGTTTTAGCCACTCGTGGCCGGACGCGACAATTCTCTAATACAGACATGCCAAATTTCCTTCAATCATCTCGGGTTCTTCCGGGAATCCAACGTCCGCTGTTATCTTTTGTCGCTTGCGCCACCTGTTTTGGCTCAAGCCTGATTCTGTCTGCTGCCGAAAGTCCTTTCCTTGGGCGATGGGCGCTGACACTCCCTAGTGGTACCCCCGGTTGGTTGGGAGTAGAGGAAAGGGCAGGTGTGTTGTCGGGCAGTGTTTTGTGGGGCGATGGCAGTCCTGTTCCGGTAGCAAGTGCCAAGGTCGAGGGCGACCGGCTTTTTGTATACCGGCTTTCCAAGGTGAAGCAAAAAAATGCCGACGGCAGTGAGGAGGAGGTCGAGGTCACCGAGACGCTCACCGGCACTCTCAGCGGCGATCACTTGAATTTAGTGACTGAGAAGGCCAAGGCCGATGGCAAGATGTATGAGCGCGCCGAGTTCAAAGGGTTCCGCATCAAGGCATTGCCGCCGAAGCCTGATCTCGCGACGGTGAAGTTCGGAGAGCCAATTGCCATTTTCAACGGCAAGGATCTCACCGGTTGGCGTCTGGTCAAACCTGCTGCGGACAACGGCTGGAGCGCGCAGGATGGCATCCTCACGAATCGCGTGGTGAAAGGGATGCATTACGGCAACCTGCGCACGGAGGCGGAGTTTGAAGACTTCAATCTCAAACTTGAAGTGCGCACGATGGAAGAAAGTAACAGTGGGATTTACTTGCGTGGTATCTACGAGGTGCAGATCGCTGAATCCTTCGGCAAGCCATTAGATTCTCATCACATGGGAGCCCTCTACGGGCGTATTATTCCTTCGGTCGCCGCGGAAAAATCGATGGGCGAATGGCAGACTTTGGACATCACCCTCGTGGATCGTTTCCTCACGGTGGTGCTCAATGGGAAGACGATTATCGACAACCAGCCAGTACTTGGCTGCACCGGCGGCGCGCTAACCAGCGATGAATTCAAGCCCGGCCCTATTTGCCTGCAAGGCGATCATACTAATATTGACTATCGAAACGTTGTTCTGCGTCCGGTAGTCAAGTGACGGTGAAAATTTCTCCTCGCGACGAGTCCAGGCGGTGGTGCGCTAGGATTGGAAAGTCCGGAAAAGCTCCAGTTTGCAATAATACACCCTACCGTCGTTATCACCTCTGTTAACCCCTCTTCAATCTCCTCCACGTGAAAATCAAATCTTATTCTATGTCTTCGTTGTGCCTGTTGTCTTGCGCTTTAGCGACGATCTTCCTCCCGCTGGCCGCTAGAGCGGCCCAGAGTTTGATCAACCCTGTCACCGCGGAGGTGCTAGATTCCGCGGCATATTCGGAATGGGTTGACGGCAAGGAGACGCCCATTTCTGCACAAATCCCGAAAGCTGCAGTGGTCGAAAAAGTGATTTTGATGGACAATAAATCCACATCTGACGGGACGTTGATTTACGGCGATTCCAAAGCCCCGGGGGTGCGGCATTTGCGGATTGGCTTCAAGAGTCCACTCGCCGTGGGTTCCGCTCTCGTCTCGGGTCAGGGGCGCCTGAGCGTTTTGAAGCCCGATGCTGCTTATCCGGGCGATTTGAATGATGATTCCCAATGGATCAGCGCACAACGGATCGCGGGCAGCAGCATTGTTTCGGATGAGGGCGAGCCAAATGCCGAGTTGCTGTGGGTGCTGCCTTCGGTGGTGACGACGCGCGCATTGCGTTTTACTCACATCGCGAAGCCCACTGACCGGATTTATGGGGGATCGATGGACTGCCTTTCGGTTTTGAGCGGGCGCTTTGCCAATCTGGCGCCAGCGGCGGTGGTGACGTCGAGATCCAACATACCCCATAGCCCGCGACTCATCGATGAGACCTCCAATCAGTGGAACAGTTGGGCCAACATGGAGAACAAAGACAAACGGGTGAACACCATCGCCGAGGATCCCGAATGGGTCACGCTTACCTGGCCGCAGCCGCTTGCTATCAGCGGTCTGGGGATGTGGGCGATCGGTTTTTCATCTGCCGAGGTCCAGACCTATGACGGGCCGAAAGACAAACATCCCAGCGTGGCGACTGAGGCCGACTGGAAGCCTCTAGCATCCATTTCCGGCTTGAAAGCCCGCTATCCTGTCTGGGGAGTGGACTTCATCGACTTCGGTGGCCCGGTGACCACGCGGGCAATCCGCCTGCGCCTGACAGGCGCCCTCGATCCTGCGGAATTACACCCCCATCTGAAGGATAACGTCAGTAACGGCAAGCGGGTCTGGCTGGATGAACTCGTCGCCTTGAAAGCCTTGGGACAAGCCGATTTGAAGACCGCCCTGCTCCCGGTGACGGCGACGGTCGCGAAGGAAGTCAACGCGCCCATCCCGGTGAAGTTCCAGATGGCCTCGGATGGATATGCGACGCTGGTGATTGAAGACTCGACGGGCAAACGCGTCCGCAACCTGATCGCCGACACCTTCTTTCCCAAGGGCGAAAACACGGTCTATTGGGATGGGACCGACGATCTCGGGCGAGATCCCGATGCTCCCAGCCACGGCATCTACAACATTCCGCCGCAATTCGTCGCCCCCGGCACCTATACCGCGCGCGGACTGGCGCATCCCAAAATCAATCTCCACTATGAAAT